>Ga0302303_10000014_pt1 | contig 282069 bp, 227 predicted proteins | sample III_Palsa_E2_1_FD_194542 | JGI IMG/M metagenome (GOLD analysis project Ga0302303, IMG submission 194542) | Peat permafrost microbial communities from Stordalen Mire near Abisko, Sweden - III_Palsa_E2_1 | ecosystem: Environmental > Terrestrial > Soil > Palsa > Peat permafrost | place: Sweden... | reverse complement strand
TTTCAGAGCGTGTTGGAGGGGGTAATGTAAGTGCCTCTAGTCAACATAATTTAAAGCAAGGTACAAGCGGTTCTACCTCTACTTCTTATAAAGAAGAGAGTCAATGGAAACAGTATCAAACCCGTGTAGTTAGTACGGCGAATAAGGTTAATTTAACGGTACAAGAAGCAACTGCAGGTGTTAGCACTGGATTAGCTCAATCAATTGCTGGGATATTTTAATAAGTAGTAAAGCTGCAGCGTCAGTCCCGCCCTCTCCCGCACGGGAGAGGGCTTTGTAGGATCTTTAAGAAAAACCTTAATCTAAAACCTTTTAATCCCTAATTCCGTAATAACTCCATCCAATGACACATCCCAAGGATCCGCCATAATCTTCTCTATTTCCTGCCAGGAATAAGCAAGACCAATTAATACAGGCTTTTTCGCTCTTGGTATTTGCTGTAGGAAACAAAATGTACGGTCATAATATCCGCAGCCCATTCCCACACGATGGCCGTTAGCATCAAACAGTACTAATGGAACTAATACCATATCTAATTCTGCAGGGTGAATAACGGGGGTATGAGGTAATGGTTCAAAAATATGGTAGTCGTTTTGTACCAATTTATCGCCTGGAGTATAACTTGCAAAAACCATACTATTTGACACCTGATCGGCAAGTCGTGGTAAATAACAATGGTGTTTTAACGCGATGAGCTGCTCAATAATGCTGTTAGTGCTCACCTCTCCTCGCACCGCTAAATAGCATCCAATATGAAGACTTTGCGGCATATTTGCATACGTGCTTAACCAATGGTCGCAAACCACCTTTCCAAATTGGTGTTTTTGTTGCTCACTTAATGCTTGTCTTTGAGCAATGATTTGTTGGCGGTATTTATCCATGATCTTAACTACAATAGTACTAGAGAAAAAGGATGGTGTCCTCCACATCGCCGGTGTCGGCTTATGCTTGAACCCGGAAGTTCAAGTGGGTCTCGGAGCGGTTATTTAGGCTTCCCAATTCAAGTTGGGCTTGCACACCTAACCGACAACATTGAGTCCCTGATAGAAGATTATCGGCTCAAAGCACTATGGCCTTATCGAACGTAGCAGCGGACACCAAATCAAAAAATCTTAGGATTTTCATCCTCTCCATGCTCCCATTATAACAGGTGTAAATGAGAGGAGCATAGTAACAAATTAATAACTTCTATCGAGCTTATCAGCAAGCTCCAACGCGTGTGTTAATTCAGCGGGTTTAAAGTTTTTTGCCATGACAGCGATTTTTTCGCTAATTGCCCCGTTAGGTTGGCGGTTTGTAGCAATTTTCCACCAAGCATACGCCATTGTATTATCTTTTTTTACACCTTCACCAAGATAATACATTTCTGCCAAAGCATATTGTGCAGGAATATATCCTGCTCGTGCGGAACGTTCCATCCATTGCAGAGCGGTTTTTTGATCTTTTTCAACGCCATGTCCATATAAAAAGAGCTGCGCAATATTATAGGCAGCTTGACTTGAGCGTTTGTCAGCAGCTTTTCCATACCATTTTAACGCGGTAAAATAATCCGGTGGAGCTTGCAAACCGTCACGGTATATATCCCCTAAAGCAAGTTGTGATTTAACATCACCTTCCTCTGCTGCTAATTTGTACCAAGCGATAGCTTCATCGACATCGTACCAACGGCTATCAAATGTCGCATAGCGCTCAGCAATTTCCCGTTGTGCAACGGCTTTATTGTGTGCTTGATCAGCTTGACGGCGCCAATGATTCGCTAAAGCAGTGTCTTGTTTTACACCCCAACCATTATGGTAGAGGAATGATAAAGTATAGGCAGCGTAAGGATCACCGTGTTGTGCCGCTAATAAATACCAATTGGCAGCTAATTCTAGATTAACCGGAAGAGTAATTCCTGCAAAATAAATATCACCTAGTTCTGCTTCTGCTTTACTATCGCCATTAGCTGCTTCTTGACGTAAGGTTTTTATATAAAGCAGTGCGTTAGGCGATAAATAGGCGTCACTCCCATCCTCGTTATTGGCTTGTGCTAGAGATAAACTGGGGTGGTAGACTTCCTCTTCATAGGTTTGTACTTCATCTTTTGTAGGTATGACATGGCCTTCAACGGCATTTTCTGGGGGATTATCTTGATCATCTTGGATATAAGTAGAGGAAGATGCTGCGCAGCCAGATAGTAAAAGGCCAACAGTAATAATTCCCAGTCCTTTGATATATCGCATAATGCACCCCATGTGAGTATTAATCCGTCAATACCATAATCCCTTCTACTTCAATATTACCATTTTTTGGTAATGCCGCTACTTGAATTGTAGTACGTGCAGGATAAGGTGCAGTAAAATGTTGCTGCATAACCTTATTAACGGTTTCAAAATTATTTAAATCGGTCAAATAAATGTTTAATTTAACCATATCAGATAAATCACCACCGGCTTCTTTTGCAACGGCTTGTAAATTAGTAAATACGCGACTGGCTTCTGCCTCAAATGAGGCTTCTAGTGTCATCGTACCAGGTGCAAAGCCTAATTGGCCTGATAGGAACACTAAATTACCATTGCGCATCGCTTGCGAGAGGGGCAAATTGGTTGCTGGCGCGTTTTTTGAGGTGATGGCAACCGTTTTATGAGAAACTTCGCTTGTTGTTTGGTAATTACAGCTGGCCAGTAAAACAACCGCGGATAGAATAGTTAGTCCAGATAATAGTTTATTTAGCATAAGACACCTCAGTTATTGTTTTATATCGGCAAGCATCATCATTCCCTCTATTTCAATACCAGCTCCTTTTGGCAATGCCGCCACTTGAATAGTAGCACGAGCTGGGTATGGGGTTAAGAAGTATTGCTCCATAATGGTATTAACGGTGGCAAAGTTTTGTAAATCGGTTAAGTAAATAGTCAATTTTACTATTTGGGATAAATCGCCACCCGCAGCCTTTGCAACCGCTTGTAGATTGGTCATGACGCGGTGCACTTGTTGTTCAAAAGAGGCATCATCTAATTGCATCGTTTCAGGGATTAAAGGAATTTGTCCTGATAAAAAGACAAAATGTCCTGCTTGTATTGCTTGAGAATAAGGGCCGATAGCAGCAGGAGCTTTATCTGTGGTAATTTTAGTTAAGGTCATATTAATGTGCTCTAGTAATTTTAGTAATGGTTTTAATGGTTCGTAACCGACGCATAATATGGGCAAGATGAACGCGATTTTGCACAGAAATAATAAGCGTTACTAGACTATAATGTTCATCTTTATCTTGGCTTTGAATAGAATTAATATTGGCAGATTCTGCAATAGTTGATGTGATGGTTGCAAGTACACCGCGTTGATTAAGGGTTTCAATAAATAATTTAACTTGGAATGTTCCAATCATTCCCTCTTCCCAACAAACGGGTACAAATTTTTCAGTTTGACGGCGAATTGCATTTAATTCTTTGCATCCTTCCATATGAATCGTCAATCCTTGACCTGAACCTATTACACCCACAATCGGATCACCTGGAATAGGCCAACAACAGGTAGCAAAATTAATCATCATGCCTTCCGTGCCTTTAATAACCAGCGGGCTAGTAGCCGATGGAGTTTTTAAAGCAGTTGTTGGTGATAATTTGGCGCCTTGTAATTCGCGTAATCGTCTGGCTACTAAAACACCGGTACGATTGCCCATGCCAATATCAGCTAGTAATTCATCAAATGATTGCAGTGATAATTCATGTAATAAATGTTGAATAGCAAGAGGTGAAATATTTTCAGTGGATAATTGATGATCAGCTAAAGCCGCATTTAATAAACGTTGGCCAAGAACAATTGATTCGGTACGTTGTTGATTTTTCAAAAAATGCCGAATATTACTGCGGGCTTTACCCGATACAACAAAAGAAAGCCACGCTGGATTTGGCATGGCCTCTTTATCTCTGTCAATTTCGACCGTTTGGCCATTTTCCAAAATGGTACTTAATGGTGCTGATTGCCGATCAACACGAGCAGCAATACAGTGATTTCCCACATCCGTGTGCACAGCATAAGCAAAATCTACGACCGTAGCGCCAGCGGGTAACTCCATAATATCGCCTTTTGGCGTAAATACATAAACCTCATCAGGGAACAAATCGATTTTAACGTTTTGCATAAATTCAACAGAATTACCTGCACTTTTTTGCATATCCAATAAATTTTTCAACCACGTTCTAGCGCTTGCTTGTGCTTCGGTAATGCTGGATTCTGGTGTTTTATAAAGCCAGTGTGCCGCAATACCTTGTTCAGCCATATGATGCATTTCATGTGTGCGAATTTGAATTTCAATCGGTACGCCATAAGGACCAAATAACGTCGTGTGTAATGATTGATAACCATTAGCCTTCGGGATAGCAATATAATCTTTAAAACGTCCAGGAACGGGTTTATAAAGTTGATGAATTAATCCCAATGCGCGATAGCAGCTATCTACATCGTCGACTAAAATACGAAAAGCATAAAAATCCATAATTTGTGAAAATGCGACATGCTTGTGGCGCATTTTTTTATAGATACTGTATAAATGTTTTTCTCGACCACGTACCGCATCCGGTGGGAAATTATGTTTTTGTAATCCTTGGCGCAATGTAGTTTCAATCATCCGCATAATTTCTTTACGATTACCGCGTGCTTTGCGAATGGATTCTTTTAAGGTGCGGCTACGCAGAGGAAAAAGCGTAGAAAATCCTAAGTCTTCAAATTCAATACGAAAATTATTCATACCAAGACGATTGGCAATAGGCGCATAAATTTCTAATGTTTCCCTTGCGATGCGACGGCGTTTTTCTACTGGCATGACGCCTAAGGTGCGCATGTTATGTAATCTGTCGGCAAGTTTGACCAAAATAACGCGAATATCGCGTGACATGGCTAATAGCATTTTTCGGAAATTTTCGGCTTGGGCCTCGACGCGGTTTTCAAATTTAATTTGGGTTAATTTACTGACGCCATCAACAAGCTCAGCAACAGCCGGGCCAAATTGGCTCGCTAACATGCTTTTGGATACAGTGGTATCTTCAAGAACGTCATGCAACATGGCGGCCATGATACTTTCATGGTCCATGCGCATATCACATAAAATACGTGCTACAGCTAAAGGATGGGTAATATAATCTTCGCCGGTTCGTCTTTTTTGGCCTTTATGCGCTTTAGCGGCATAAAGATAAGCATTGGCAACAGCGGTAACTTGTTCTTCATTCAGATAGAGGGCAAGTTCATCACGCAAATCGGTAAATTCGAACATGCCCGCCTCTCCCTTGCCTCTAGTCCCATAAGAAGTAATTGCTGCGATGGTTACTCGTCAAGGGGTTCGTGTGGGGTTAGGTTTTCAGTGTCTTGTATATCAACGCTAGTACCGTACAAATGGGTACTAACTAACTCATCATCCGTTAACAAGGTAGTTTGTGGCTTTTTAGCAACCGGCTCATCAGGAGTATCGAGGTAATCACGATTGATGGCACCAGAGGCAATTTCACGCAGGGCAACGACGGTTGGTTTGTCATTTTCCCAATCTACGAGTGGCTCAACGCTGCCGTTGGCCAATTGACGCGCTCTTTTAGTGGCTACCATCACGAGTTGAAAGCGGTTATCAACATTATCCAAACAATCTTCAACAGTTACTCGAGCCATTTTTTACCCCATTTTTACTTGATGCTTATAATCTTTCAGTTTACCGAAAAATAGGGTGTTTGTGCAAGTGCAATATAATAATCTATCCCTCCTGTTGGTCGAGGGATAGGCTATTTGCCGTATAAAAACTGGCGGGGTAACTGCATCAAAAATCCAAAAAACGTATGATCAACTGCTTAAAGGTTTCCAGAGATGTGCCATCTCCTGGGATTAAGCGCCGCCAATAGGAAATCATCAAGGTGCAACTCCATACCATGAGTGCTAAATATTGCAAGGCAACTGTGCGTGTACCGATTTTGTTTGCTATATATTGTGTCCCTAAGGCTAAGGGAATTGCTAATAAAGGCAGCACATCAACGAACGGTCTGCTGCCAAAGCCGTGCCCATAACTCCATGCCCACCAGCTTGAGCAGACATATATGTTGATTAACATAAAGGCGCTTATAGCTAGGCCCATAATAAATTCTTTTTTAATTAGTAGAACCAATCCTAAAACAGCGATAAAAAGCGAAGGGGCCCAGAAAAACAAGCCTTTTTGCACACTAAAAAGAAAATTAACAAATTGTGGGTTTGACCAATTAAATGTTTCATCGAGATAAGAATTTACGAAGAAGTGGCCAGTGGCATACTTCCAACACATCATTTGAAGTGAGAATACTAAAGTGGCAGCCAATAAAAATAAAGCTGATTCTTTAACAAGCATTGCGAAATTTCTGTTCTTTTGATAAGAGGCCATAAATAATACGGCAGGAATCAGCGCTACTGTGACATTAGGCACCCGTAACAACCCAATCATGCCCACTGTTAAGCCCAATATAAAACTGATTTTCAACGAGTGAGATTTATTTTCATCCTCTTGGTATTTAAGGAGGTAGTATAAAAGTACAGAAAAGGTGGCAAATGAGTATACATGTGAGAAAGAAGCATCATAGGTAGAATAATGAAATAGATTGGTACCAAAGACGAGGAGTAGTAGCGAAGCTACCGATATGAACAATGTAAATCGTTTGCGCAGTTGTCTGTAAATAATTAATAATCCAATACAAAAATAAATTATTGCTGACAATGTATTGGCATATTGAAAAGTGGGCGAGTAACCATTGTTGTCTAATTGTAATACCTTTGTTATGGCTGTAGCGATGAGGTAGGAGGGCAACTCAAGAACTGCTGTGCCTATAGTATATTTATTTATATATCTGCTAGTTTCTTGGAATACATTTAGCCCATATGTTCTGGGAGGAGTGGTCGGCTGTAGATTTTCAATTGGAGTTTTAAAGCTAAGATCATGATCAATAAATAAAGAAGGCAAATAGGAGTAATAACCAAAGCCATCTGATCGGATTGGGGGACCGTTATATTTTTTAGTATAAATCACCATACAAGAAACTATTGCCAGTATAAATATTAAAGAAATAAGGATAAAGGATTCCTTATTTATATTCCCTTGTATGTTTTGAGCTTGTAGAGATTTCAATCTATTATTCCTTGTCAGTTTTTTGATTAAACTGAGGTTTTGATGAATTCTTTTAATAAATCCTGCTGTTTTATTTGTTGTTTTTCCGTCTTTAACCGTTCTGCTAATACAATACTTGTTAAATCCTGCACAGCTCTATCAAAATCGTCGTTAACAATCAAATAATCATATTCACCAAAGTGCGATATTTCTTCGCTAGCTTTATTTAATCTTCCTGCTATCACCGCATCACTATCTTGGCCACGATGTCGTAAACGGCTTTCTAGTGTTTCGCGTGAGGGAGGGAGAATGAAAATGCCTACCGTTTTAGGAATTAACTTGCGGATTTGGGCGGCGCCTTGCCAATCAATTTCCAGTACGACATCAATACCTTGTCGTAGAGTTTCTTCCAACCAGTTTTTTGAAGTGCCATAATAATGATCGAATACTTTAGCGTGTTCAATAAAGGTATTCTCTGCCAACATGTATAAAAATTGTTTTTCGTCAATGAAATAATAATCTTTACCATCAACTTCACGTGATCGTTTTGGTCGTGTCGTATGCGAAACAGAGACTTGAATACTATCAACTCGCGTTAATAATCGCTGTACCAAGCTGGTTTTTCCACCGCCTGATGGTGCTGAAATAGCATAAAGATTGCCTAAAATTGTCATAGCGTTGTTCCGTCAAGGTAATTTTTATTCTATGTTTTGAATTTGTTCTCGTATTTGTTCAAGTAATACTTTGCAATCAATAGCAACAGCAGTAATGCGTAAACTGGCTGCTTTTGATCCGAGTGTATTGGCTTCCCGATTTAACTCTTGCAATAAAAAATCTAATTTTTTACCAACCGGTGTTTCACTGTCGAGTAAACGTCTTGCCTCATCAATGTGAATGAGCAAACGACTTATTTCTTCAGCGATATCGGTTTTATGAGCAAATAATACTAATTCTTGTTCTAAACGATTCTGTTCTACACTAACGCCAACCTCTTGAATGCGATCCAATAACCGTTGGCGTTGTTCTGCGACTAAGGTACTTTGATGGGGTTTTAAATCTTGAACAATCTGTTCGATATCGTTTAATCGTTCGCTAATAAATGCTTGTAAACATTGTCCTTCACGTTGTCGCGATTCGTTGAGTGCAACTAGACTGGTATTCATCAATTGTAGTGCAATATCAACTAAATTGTGGTTTTTTTCGGTTGTAGTTAAAAGACCGGGCCATTTTAATAAGTCTGTTGCATTCAATTGCAGTGGTGTTTGGAAAATGGTGGTCAGTGTCTTAGCCGCTTCTGCGAGTTGTGTCGCCAATATATCATTAATCGTAAGAGACGTGGTTGGTGCGCTAGGGTGATAATAAAGACTAACCTCTAATTTACCGCGCTTAATTTGCGTACGAATGGCATCACGAATAAGGGGCTCACATTCTTTAAGACCGTCAGGTAATTTTAAATTAACTTCCAGATAGCGATGGTTTAATGCGCGAATATCACAACTTAATACACCATTTTCATCTTGGTGCTCTTGGTGGGTATAAGCTGTCATGCTAAAAATCATGAGGAACCTCTATTTTAAATGGCTAAACATCATAAAATTTGCATATTGGCTAAAAGGATTTAGCACTAAAATATCAAGTAATTTTAAAGCAATTAATGCAAACAGTGGCGATAAATCAAAACCGGCGATAACCGGCAACACCCGTTGAAGAGGACGTAAAATGGGCGCTGTAATCTTGTAGAGTAATTCCGTAATAGGATTATTATAGGAATTGGTGTTTATCCAACTGAGAATGACAATAAGTAAAATAGCGAAAAAATAAAGATTGGAAAATTGTTGTGCTAAATCAGCTACACATAACAACAATACGCCTCCTGCACTAGGTACAGTACGATACAATAATCCAAACAGCAGCACATATTTAATAATTTCCACTAAAAACATCAACACAATGCATGCCACATCAATCCCACCATATCCTGGAATTATGCGTCGTAGTGGTAACAGCACAGGATTAGTGAGTTTAACCACAAATTGAGATAATGGGTTGTAAAAGCTAGCTTGTACCAATTGCAATAAAAAACGTAAAATAACTGCAAATAAGTACATGCCAACAAGCACCTCAATTAAAAATTGAGCCGCTTGTATGAAAGTGCTATTCATAGACTCTCCTTGGTCCTAGGCTAGAGGTTTGCGCCTAGTATACGCTAGCTAGTGATAAATGGGGAAGTGGTATACCCGTCGCTGCTGCAAATTCATTGGCGACGGGTATAGCTAGCAAAGGTGGGAAACTTTAACTACACTCACTTTATAAAAGCCTAACAAGATGATGCATAATGATCACATGGCGCAACTCTTATCAACCACCTAATACGCAACACTGGACTGGTCGCGTTGATCTTAACGCTCTTCCTGAGCGATTTCATCAACAGGTTCATTGTATTGATCTACGCCAACCATTACCTTCATTTAATAAGCCGTTGATTGCACTCGTTGGATTTTGTTGCGATGAGGGAATACGTCGTAATCAAGGACGAGTCGGTGCAAGACAAGGTCCTCTTGCTTTACGGCAAGCATTAAGCTCACTGGCGTATCATCGTTATGACCGAATATTACTTGATGTAGGTGATATTGTCGCCGTTGATGGTCAATTACCAAAAGCACAACAAGCTTTGGCTGATATGGTGCATTTTTTATTATCACAGCATATTTTCCCTATTGTGATTGGTGGTGGCCATGAAACAGCTTGGGGGCATTTTCAGGGATTGGCGCAAAGTGGTCATAGTGAGGTAGCAATATGTAATATTGATGCCCATTTTGATTTACGAGATATACCTGAAGATGGAATAAGTACTTCAGGTACTTCTTTTTGGCAAATTGCTCAATATTGTCAACAATACCAAATTCCTTTTGATTATACTTGCTATGGAATTCAGCGTTATGCTAATACCACGCAATTATTTATGCGTTCCGATGAGTTGCAAGTACACTACGTTTATGCTGATAGTATTCACAGCGGCATTCCTTTTATGGAGGAATTTTCATTGCAGCGATTATTAAAAGACAAAACACCTATTTATTTGACTATTTGTTTAGATGCATTTAATTTAAGTGTGGCCCCTGGAGTAAGCGCGCCGCAAGTTGCTGGATTATGGCCACATCAGGTATTACCTTTAATTCGCCACTTGTTAAATACCAAACGCGTAGTAAGCCTTGATGTGGTTGAATTATCCCCGCCCTATGATCAACAACAAAGTACTGCTAAATTGGCTGCGCTTTTGGTAGCAGAGTGTATACAATATTGTTAAGTGATATACTCATTTCAGCACTCATCACAAAACGGATTTTTTATGCAAATACCACTGTGGGACGCTGTGTGGATCAATACGCATTTAGCCACTATGACGATGGCACATGGCTATCTTTTAGATGGTGCTTTAGCTATTAAAGATGGGCGTATTGCCTGGTTAGGTAGAATGAGTGATTTACCAACGGGTTACGCATCCTTAACCACCACCGTACATGATGCAAAAGGGCTTTGGATGACACCAGGGCTTATTGATTGTCATACCCATTTAATTTATGGTGGGCAACGTTCCGATGAATTTGCTCAACGCTTAGCTGGCTTAAGTTATAATGATATTGCACAACAAGGCGGTGGCATTTTATCAACTGTAGCAAGAACCCGCGCTGCCTCTTCCCAAGAACTATATAGCGCTGCGGCAAAATCCTTACGCTGTTTATTGCAAGAAGGTGTTACTACTGTTGAAATTAAATCAGGTTACGGTTTAGATCTTGATACTGAAATAAAAATCCTACAAGTAGCCCACCAATTAGCTGATGATTTCCCCGTAACTATTAAAACAACATTACTTGCCGCCCATGCTATTCCTCCTGAGTTTGCAGGACGCCAAGATGAATATATCGATTATATCTGCGAAAAAATAATCCCTACCATCTCCCAATTACAATTAGCTGATGCTATTGATGGCTTTTGTGAAAAAATTGCTTTTTCCCCAAAACAAATAGAAAAAATATTTCAAACCGCCAAATGCTATGGCTTTGCCATTAAATTACACGCTGAACAATTATCTGCCTACGGCGGCACCCAATTAGCTGCCCGCCACCACGCTCTTTCAGCCGATCATCTAGAATACGCAACAGAAGAAGATATTGCCGCCTTAGCTCAAGCTAATTCCACCGCCGTATTATTACCCGGTGCTTATTATTTTTTACAGCAACACCAAAAACCGCCTATCAACTTATTACGCCAATACCAAGTCCCCTTTGCTATCGCCACTGATTATAATCCTGGCACCTCACCGCTTGCATCATTATTAACAGCGGTTAATATGGCTTGCGTATTATTCAATGTAACCCCAGATGAGGCACTATTAGGTGTAACGATTTATGCTGCAAGAGCATTAGCTATGGATGAAAATTATGGTTCATTAAGCGTCGGCAAAATGGCTGATATTGCTTTATGGGATATTGAGTCACCTGCGCAGTTAGTGCATGAGATCGGGACGCATCGTTTGTGTAAAGTGCTAAAAGGTGGGGTGCCGCATCATCGAGATAGTTTTTAGGTGCTGATATTTTATTTTACCTCATTTTGAAATTTTTTGTTATAAATTACAACTTTTAGTTGTATTTAATTAGATGAATAGCAAGAAAATATATTCCCTTGTAAAATTTTAATAATTTTTTGTTCGCTATGTCTATCAAATTTGTTCGTTATTTCTAACAAAAGTTATAACTAGTCCAAAAAAACTAAACAAAGCATCAAGCGCTGAGAAGGGAGGTTACTTATACAAAACGTCTGCCGCAGGGCTGAGGAATCGATTCGTTTTGTTGACTGAAATCAGATCGTCTGGATCCCGGATATTAAGCGTATCTAAGTTCGCTACGCTCACTAAGATACACTACAATTCCGGGAACCGTGCATCGATATCTGGTCTTCGGTTCCCGGATAATAACAGCCACTTAATGAGTGCGTAGCACGAATTTAGTGGCTGTTATTATCCGGGAGCCAGTAAATTTCAACAAAAACGGGTCGATCCCTCAGGCTGCAGGGATGCGGCAGACGAGCCTCCAGGGATGGATTCACGGCGTTTTTGGATAAGTAAACTCCCTTCTCAGTGCGATCTTTCAGATTGGAGCGATCTAAAAAGGCTGCAAGGCATTGAAGAGGTTAAGTGCCACGTTCCACCCCTCACCCTCGCAAGCTGGCGCTTGCATTTCCCTCTCCCACAAGGGGAGAGGGGTTTGTATACAAAATTATTCTACGGTTACAGATTTTGCTAGGTTGCGTGGTTGGTCGACGTCGGTGCCTTTTAGGACGGCGACGTGATAGGCGAGTAATTGTAAGGGGATGGTGTATATAATGGGGGATAGGATATCGGGGGTTGAGGGCATATCGAGTACGGTGATGCCAGGTGCGCTGGTGATATCAGCATGTTGATCGGCAAAGACGATAATATCGCCACCACGTGCGCGTACTTCGTGGATGTTGGATTTTACTTTTTCTAATAAATGGTTATTAGGCAAAACTACAATCACGGGCATTTCTTTATCCACTAATGCTAAAGGACCATGTTTTAATTCACCCGCTGGATAGGCTTCAGCATGAATATAAGAAATTTCTTTTAATTTTAAAGCACCTTCCAATGCCACAGGAAATTGCGTGCCACGTCCCAAAAATAACGTATGATTTTTATTAGCAAAACGATGAGCTAATGATTTAATGGCATCATCCAAATTTAATACTTGATTTAAACGAGCAGGTAATTCTTGTAATTGTTGGATAATTTCGCGTTCTTTTTCAGCAGTTAATAGGCGATTGCGACCAAATAATAAGGTCAGCATTAATAATACGCAAAGTTGAGTCGTAAATGCTTTAGTAGACGCAACCCCAATTTCACGACCCGCATGCGTTAATGCAACAATATCCGATTCACGCACCATCACGCTTTCAGCAACATTACAAATGGTTAAAATAGAATGATAACCTAAGGTTTTCGCTTGTCGTACCGCTGCTAAGGTATCTGCCGTTTCACCCGATTGTGAAATAGCAATAAATAAAGTATTGCGAGGCACGACAGGATTACGGTAACGAAATTCGCTCGCTACTTCTACGTTACAAGTAATGCCAGCAATTTGCTCTAACCAATAGCGTGCTATTAATCCTGCATGATAGCTGGTGCCACAGGCAATAATATGGATGTTTTGAACAGCATCTAAAATATTTGCCGCATTGGGTCCGAGCAGTTCATTTTCCAGTAATTTACCCTGAGCAAAACGACCTGCCAACGTAAGGCGAATGGCATCAGCCTGTTCAAAAATTTCTTTTTGCATATAATGGCGGAATGTGCCTTTATCAGCGACATCTTGCGTCGGTAATACATGTTTTTGTTCGCGTTTAACTTCAGTATCTTCTTTATTATAAATAATAACATTATCTTTGGTGAGATAGGCGATATCACCATCTTCTAAATTAATAAAGCGTTGTGTAACGGGCAATAGTGCCAAGTAATCAGAAGCATAAAAATTTTCACCAAAACCAAGCCCAATTACTAAAGGCGCTCCAGCGCGCACAGCAATAAATTCGTTGGGATTATTGGCACATAAAATACCAAGAGCGTAAGCACCTTCTAGTTGTTTTGCACTTTTTTGTACAGCTTGTAAAAAAGAATGGCCTTGGGATATTTCATAGTCAATTAAATGGGCGATAACTTCAGTATCGGTATCGGAGTTAAACTCATAGCCGCGTTTTACTAATTGTTCACGCAATTTATCGTGATTTTCAATGATACCATTGTGAACAACAGCCACTTTATCACCAGAAAAATGAGGGTGCGCATTGCGCTCATTGGGTTCACCATGTGTTGCCCAACGGGTATGAGCAATACCCACAAATCCACGCAAGTTGTTTTTTTCCACTAAATCGTGCAATTGTTGCACTTTACCTGCAACACGAAGACGAGCAAATTGTTGTTTTTCATCAAACATGACAATACCAGCAGAATCATAACCGCGGTATTCAAGACGGCGTAATCCTTCGATTAAAATAGACTCAACGGGGCGTTGACTTATTGCACCAACAATACCACACATAATAATTACCTCTTAGTGATCTTCTTTTTCTCGTTGCCATCGTGCAATCGTTTTTTGCGCGGCTCGAGTTAATGTTAATTGTTTTGCGGGTGCATTTTGTGTAATAACCGATCCAGCACCGATAGTGGCTCCTTCGCCAATAGTAACTGGTGCAACTAGCGCGCTGTTAGAGCCCACAAAAACATTATCATCGATAGTCGTAACATGTTTATTTTTACCATCATAATTGCAAGTAATTGTTCCAGCACCAATGTTAACGGAGCGTCCAATAATTGCATCACCTATATAGCTTAAATGGGGTATTTTTGAGCCTTCACCTATCGTTGATTTTTTTATTTCCACAAAGTTACCGATTTTTACATCTTTAGCAAGAGTGGTTTCCGGACGAATACGTGCATAAGGACCAATAGAGCAGTTATCCTCAATGGTTGCGCCATCAATTAAACTAAAAGGATGTACAGTAACCTGATTGCCTATTGTTGTATTTCGTAAAATACTGTGTGCGCCAATATGACAACCAGTGCCAATGGTGACATTTCCTTCAATAATAACATTTACATCAAAAGTGACATCGGCTTCACAGCGTAAAACGCCACGAATAGTTAACCGTGCGGGGTCGATTACGGTAACACCTGAGAGTTGTAATTTTTTGGCAGCTTGTTGCTGATAATAACGCTCAGCCTCAGCAAGTTGCACTCTATCATTAATTCCCATAATTTCTTCTGTTGCTTCAATACATTCAGCAATGACGGGAAAACCAGCAGCTAATGCTTTGGGAATGATATCAGGTAGGTAATATTCTTGTTGTTGATTGTTTGCTGTAACTTGCGGTAAATACTCTGCTAATAAATGGGCAGGTGCTAATAAAATACCGGAATTAATTTCATTAATTTGTTGTTGCTGTAAATTGGCATCTTTATCTTCCACTACACCAAGCATTTCACCGCTATCATTACGAATAATACGCCCCAATCCTTTAGGATTAGCTACTTTAGCAGTGATTAACCCAATAGCATCTATGGGAACCTTGGCAATAAAATGTTGTAAAGTGGCCGTACTAATCAAAGGCACGTCACCATATAACACCAAGACACGTTGGTGAGAATCTATCATCGGTAATGCTTGTAACACCGCATGACCAGTGCCAGCGGGATTTTTTTGTTCTACCAAGCGGCAGGATGTCTTTTCAAGATGACGACAAATTTTATCGCCCTCATAACCATATACCACTAAAACATCTGAGCTTAACCTGGCCGCTGTCGCCATGACATGATCGAGTATAGGGTACCCTGCTAGTGGGTGGAGTACTTTCGGTAATGCGGATCGCATGCGGGTTCCTTTGCCTGCTGCGAGAATTACCACGGATAATGTCATGTTCATTGCCTTTCTGATTAGGATATATTGGTTACTTTAGACCAATATATGGTATAACAAATGGCTTAATTAACATAGAGTTTAGGATCATGACCAATAATTTTCTAAGCCGCCCATGGCAATTGATACGTAACCAATTGATTATTCAAGTTATTATTGCTATCACGTTAGGTGTGATAGTAGGCTTGTTATTCCCTGAAATAGCGAAACAATTGCAGATTATTAGTACAATCTTTATTAAATTAATCAAATTGGTAATTGTCCCCCTCATTTTTGTTTCCTTAATTTTAGGTATTTGTCAGCATCGTCATGACAAGGGCATTGGTAATCTTGCGGTTCGTACCATTGTTTATTTTGAAATCATTTCTACTATTGCCATTTTAATTGCTTTTGCAGTAACGATTTATTTAGAGCCTGGCGCGGGTTTTAATACAACGGCTGGAACACATCCTGATGTATCACAGTATTTTGCTACGGCATCTTCAAAAGGCGATTTAATGGGATTTATGCTAAATATCGTGCCAGATAGTATGGTAGGTGTATTGACCGAGCATAATCTTTTAGCGGTGATTTTTCTTGCAGTAATTCTTTCTATCGCTTTATTGCGCGCAAAGGAAATGGCTGCACCTATTTTGACCTTACTGACCAGCGCCAATAAAGTACTGTTTAATCTTATCGGCATGGTAGCAGCGATATCACCATTAGCAGCATTTGGTGCCATAGCTGCAGCAATTGGTCATCATGGTTTATCTGCTTTAATACCATTGGGCTATTTAATTCTATGCATTATCATTGCCATGCTATTGTTTATTGCCTTTTTATTTATTATGGCGAGCTGTTATGGTTTTAGCGCGTGGCAATTAATTAAGTCTATTAAAGATGAATTATTAGTAGCTTTTAGTACCTCTTCTTCGGAATCAGTATTCCCGCAACTACTTGTAAAATTAGAGCGTTTTGGTTGTTCAAAATCAGTGGTGAGCTTTGTGTTGCCAACAGGGTATTCGTTTAATTTAGATGGAACGGGTATTTATGTGGTAGCAGGAGCACTTTTCATTCAGCAAGCTTATGGCATAGATTTCACCTTTTATGATTATCTATTGCTATTAGGGGTGATTTTAATTACCTCAAAAGGTGCTGCAGGTGTAACCGGCGCTGGTTTTGTAACATTAGCAGCCACATTGAGTGCGCTACCAGGCCATGTGATTCCACTTGAGGGTTTAGCTTTATTATTAGGTATTGATCGTTTTATGTCTGATTTGCGTACTATATGTAATGTTATTGGAAATGCTATAGCAACCGTAATGATTGCAAAATCGTGCGGTGAGTTTAATCCAAAATCACCAGAACCGGAGTCATTGCCAGGACCTTCATTGCTATGAGTACTTCCTTTGCAACAATGACTTTAAAAACAGGGCGTGAGTCATCTTTACTGCGTCATCACCCTTGGATTTTTTCAGGGGCTATTGAAAAAATAAATGGCGCACCGGCGCGTGGCGAAACAATTCATATTTTGCATCGTGATGGCAGCTATTTAGCAACAGCAGCCTATTCTCCTGATTCACAAATTCGTGCACGTGTTTGGACTTTTGATCAAAACGAACCCATTGATAAATCATTTTTTCAGCGAAAATTACAACAAGCGTTACTATTACGCCAGCAAGTATTGCCAGCGCATGTTAAATCATTTCGTTGGGTTAACGCAGAATCTGATGGATTGCCAGGACTTATTGTCGATAAATATAATGATTATTGCGTAGTACAATATCTGAGTGCTGGGAGTGATTATTGGAAAGAGACAATTAATGAATTACTGGTTGAGTTAATGCCTTGCCAGGGATTATATGAGCGCTCAGATGTTGAGGTTCGCGGCAAAGAAGGGTTATTACCAACTGCCGGGGTAATTTATGGTCAAACACCGCCCGCTTTGTTAGAAATTCAAGAAGAGAATTTACGTTTTTATGTCGATATTTTAAAGGGTCATAAAACGGGATTTTATTTAGATCAACGGGAAAATCGCGCGCTAGTTGCTCAATATGCTGCTAATAAATCATGGCTCAATTGTTTTGCTTATACTGGCGGTTTTGGTTTGGCTGCCTTAAAAGCAGGGGCAAAAGAGGTCACCCAAATTGAGGCTTCGCAAGATGCGGCCGATTTAATGCAGCAAAATGCTATTTTAAATGAATTGCCGCAAGATCAGCATCATATCATTGTAAATGATGTCTTTAAAGTATTGCGACAATTTCGTGATGAGGGTAGGACCTTTGATGCTATTGTGCTTGACCCACCAAAATTTGCTGAGGCTAAGCACCAATTAAATGGAGCATGTCGAGGTTATAAGGATATTAATTTACTGGCTTTTAAATTGTTAAATCCAGGCGGATTATTATTTACATTTTCATGTTCAGGGTTAATCAGCCAAGAGTTATTTCAAAAAGTGGTGGCTGATGCCGCTTTGGATGCTAATCGTAAAGCCCATATTATCCATCGGCTATATCAAGGGGCGGACCATCCTTTAGAACTTGCGATCCCAGAGGGCTTATATTTAAAGGGCTTTACGTGTATAGTGGAATAAAGTTTGCGAATATGGAATAATCAACGGACGGTAGATTCAGGGATAGTATCTAAAAAACGCATGATTAGCTCAACGACAGGATGTCAAATGAGTTTAGTCTCAAGCAATTAGCCAAATTAATAACAAAGCTTTTATAACGGTGGTAACTTAAATGCTATTAGCTTTGATTATGTTTAGCAAAATTATAGGGGTTTTTTATGGCTGCTTTCTCTCGCAATAGCGTAAGGAACCCCCGTGTAAATTTGTTGGGTAGATTATCAAAATTCGTTACGGTTGACGTTCCTCGTTTTTTCAGAATGTTAGTTAGAAAGAATACTGTTTCCTCAGATACTCCTGTTGAGGAATCATTAATTGGTGTTGCTGCGGGCACTTCAGTGCCGCCTCCTTCTTACCTCAGACCTGGCCTACCAATACCTCGAGTTGCTGTAATGGGTTTAGGACTTTCAGGAAGCATTACCGCTTTAGAAATGGCCGAGCATGGTTATCAAGTACTTGCAATAGAAAAAGGGAAGCGGGTGGTTCCCCCTGGGAGTACTAGTGAGGCTGCTAGTAATAAGCTCCATACAGGCATGCATTACTCAAAAGACTTTGATACTGCTAAAAAGTGTCTACTAGGCTCTATTAGTTTTATGCGTAAATTTGGTACCTTTGTCCTTGATATCGATAATCCTAAAGCTCCTTCGCGACAGGGCATGCATTATTTTATGTCCAATAGCGATTTAGGTTTAACAAGAGAGGAGATTATTGAATTTGCTGAAAATCTGAGGGCTTATTATAAAGAATTAGTAGATCTCGATCCTGAAAATAAAGTGTTTGGTGAGGTAGATGATTTTATTCAATATGTAGAGCCAAAAGATTGCCCAGATTATATTGCTAGAACTGTTTTATATAAGCGCGAAGATGGAAGTATGGAGGAATCCCATTTATTGCTTGGTATTAGAACGCATGAGTCTCAAATTGATCTAAACGCTTTTACGGCCTATTTACAGCACAAATTAGAAGCTCATCCTAATGTAACTCTTAAAACAAATACGGCAGTTAAAAGAGTTTCCTATCAGCCTGGTACGGTTGCTTATAGTATAGATGTGACACATAACAACAAGCCGGACAATACAACGTCCTATACTACCGACGCAGTGATAAATTGTGCTTGGAATGGCGCAGAAGCTATTAATCAAACGATTGGGTATTTCAATCCCGCAGATAATATGCATGTACGGGTAAAAGCAAGCGTAGAGGTGACATTACCTCCCGAGCTTCGTGATGCGAATACCTGTATTTTTACTCCAGGCGCGCATTGTTCTTTTACGACCCAACGTGATACGTCAGATGATAATACACCTGCTCAGCAACAAGAAGTTAAAGCAATTATAACCTATGAGCCAGCTACGAATATAACGCACTTTAAAGCGGGTAATAAACCCACAGATGAAAGATTTTTAGCAGTATGTGAACCTACTCTTGATGGCACTCCAAATAAGGACCAAAAGGCGCTTATGGATGAAATCGTGATGGGAGCTGCTAAATATTTACCAGCCTTAAAAGATTGTATCCCTAATGAATTACGGATTGGTTATGTAAAGATGTTAAATCCAGTTGATGAGCACCTCTCCATTTATAGTGCTACCAGTAGTGTGCACAAAAGAACAGAGTATGGTGTGAGGGCAAGGGGATTATGTTACTTTGATGGTGATGGAACTAAAATGTGTCTTATTGTTGCCAATCAAAGGCAATTACTTTTACTGCTGCAACAGCATTTCCGACTGAGAGAAGAAGTGCTTGCCAAGATAGACGAGTTAAAAAGACAACTTGAAACCAAAGGAGCTGGTGTTCCTGTTGGTCTTTTAGACACGGTGGTCTATCATACATTCCGACAAGCTATAATCGATGCAGAAGAGCTTCCATTCAAGGCGGTTACCAATGGTAGCCTAGATGATGTGGAGGTTGCACTACAAAGACAACGGGCAACATACGCCACTATTCCTCGGATGATAAAGGTTCATTCGGCTGTTATGGCTGAAATTTCAGGCACAGCACCCACATCCCCATCTACTGCCACCCCACCATCACCACCACGGCTTTTCCCTATATACCGAAAGACAGTAGTAGATGGTAGTCCAACGCCAAAGTTAGTCAAAGAAAAGGATATTCGAGTACGTACTACACCACAACCCCCACGGTTTAGGTAGATTCCATATCAATAATTATATTGTCGTTTTTTCCCAGTTCGCCGTTAATAAATTATCCATTTCTCTAATTAATCGGTTATAAAGTAACTGAGCATCTGCATCATTATCTTGCAAAGCAATTTCTAAGTTGTCGGCCACTAATTTTAATCGTGGCACCCCACAATAACAAAGTGCGCCACGCAATTTATGGACTTGGTTTTTTACCTCTAACCAATTTTTCTCATGAGATAATTGAATCAATAGTGTTTTGGTTGTTGGTAATTCTGACATTAAGTAATCTAGCATTTCCTCAGCAATTTTTCTGTCATTATTCATTAAGCTAGCGCCCAAATCTAAATCAATAATAGGTAATTGATGATGGCAGGGTAGATATTTGGCAAAAATTTCAGTGGCTTTTTCTTTGGTAAGTGGTTTGCATACTACATAGCGCATTCCAGCCTCTAAACATTCAGATTCTATAAGTTTATCAGCATGGGCTGTTAACGCGACAATAGGTGTTTTATGGTTAGGATTATCATTGTCTTTGATAATACAACGAGTCACCTCCATGCCATTAGTATCGGGTAAACCGATGTCCATATAAATTAAATCAAACGATTGCTTTTGACTTAAGGTAATGGCCTCTGAACCATTCCCTGCCACACTAACCTCATAACCCCAACTCTTTAAGTTGCTTACTATTACACGTTGTGCTAATAAATTATCTTCAACAACCAAAATACGGTTATTTTCAATTTGTTGCTGGCTATCAACCGGCTGTGCTGATTGTAATAAATTATTAGTTGGTTTTGAGACAAGCTGATTTAGCGCTTCATTTGTTATCGGATAATGGGATGTGCTGACACCTAGCTCATTATTTTCCGTTAACGAACGTTTGAAAGGAATAACACAGGTGAATTGACTACCTTTATTCATTTCGCTGTTTATATAAATCTCACCATCTAATGCAATAAGCAGTTGGCTAATAATATATAATCCTAGCCCACGTCCACGGTAATTTTCTTCATAAGAAGGGGTGAGGCGATTGAATTTTTCAAAAATAACCTCTTGTTTATCAGCTGGAATTCCAATGCCCGTATCAGTTACAGCAAATTGTATAATTAATTGCTCAGGTGTTTTTTCAAGCAAATTAACAGAGAGTGTTATTTCACCTTCATGAGTAAATTTTATGGCATTACTTAATAAACAGATTAAAATTCGATGGATATAAAAATTATTACCGATAACATGTTCTGGGATGTCTTCATCAACTGAAAAAACAAACCCCAAGCTCTTCTCTTTAATTTTAGGTAAAAATAACTTGGCTATATCTTTTGCTAAATTTTTTAATGAAAACTTTTTATGCAGATTAGAGATATCGCCAAGTTCAATTTGAGCAACCTCTATTACTTCATTTAATATGTGTAATAACCCTTTGCTGGCGGCAGCCATATCTTGCGCTAATTCTTTTAATTTGGGATCTAATGTTTGTTGAGAAAATAAATCAGCTGTACCAATTATGCCTGTTAAGGGAGTCCGTATATCATGGCTAATGTTACGAATAAATTCTGTTTTTGCTTTATCTGCCTGCTCAGCTTTTTCTTTAGCTTGATAAAGAGCTAACTCAGTTTTTTTGCGAGCCGTAATATCAACATAAAATCCTAGCACGCCTGAGGTTTTCCCTTCACCATCGTAAATAGGTAATTTGCTAACCAACACGGTTTTAACACTACCATCGGGCTGGTGCTGCTCTTCCTCATAATTTAGCTTAGCAAGACCTATTCGTATAATTTCCATATCATCGTTGATATATTTTTGTCGTAATTCATCAGACCAACCGAAATCATTATCTGTTTTACCGATAATTTGTCTGGGACTACTGTAACCAAATTGCTCAGCAAATAACCGGTTGCAGCCGCCAAAAATGAGATCCTTATTTTTCCAAAAAATATAGTAAGGAATATTTTCAATGATATGGTTTAAAACAGCTAGATTTTGCTCAGCTACATACTGCTTATTTTTGTCACGGACTTTTTGGTTCATAGAACATCCCTAGCAAAACGATATTACATTGATTAACTAACTACTAACTATGGTGTTTGTAACATTATTTATAATGAACTTCCAGGATAAACAACATTCGATTTTTTGTAAATCATTCTTTAATTTAGGTGGAATATGGAGGTGGTTTTTTACTATAATTTTCTGACGACTTATCTTTACATACAAAAGGGAATTCATAATGAAACGATTACTTATTGCTCTGATTTTGTCACTTTATACCATCGTCAGCTATGGAAGCGTGGATCCAGAGTTTATTGCCGCTGAAAAAGCAGCTATCAAGAGGGCATCTAATGAATGGGCAACGGCGCTTGCTGGCAAAGATCCGCAAAAAGTTATCGATTTGTATGATGATGAAACGTATCTTTATGCCACATTCAAAAATAAAATTGATGACCATGAAGGATTAACAAATTATTTTTCTAACTTAATGAAAAAAAAAGAGTTGAAGGTTAAGTTTGATGATGAAAATGTTCGTGTGTATGGCGGTACAGCTATCAATTCTGGACTTTATACCTTTATTTATAAAGATAATGACAAGACAGTTAAGACACCCGCGCGTTTTACTTTTGTTTACACATTAACCCCCGATGGCTGGATGATTATTGACCATCATTCCTCGCAGTTGCCAGAGTAATGTTGTTTATTTTTCCTTCGTAGATAGATTTTTCCCCTCATCCTCGTCAGCTACGCTGACATTCCCCTCTCCCACAAGGGGAGAGGGGGATCATTCGTGGGATCTTGCTAGCGCCATCCCCTCTCCCCTTGTGGGAGAGGGAAATGTCAGCGTAGCTGACGAGGGTGAGGGAGCTACGAAGATAGAATTTTCCTCGCAAAGATAAATCCCATCCCCCAAAATATCCCTTGCGCGAAGCTAGCTATAAGCCTTATAATCTGGGCCGTCTTTAATAAAGCCTAGCGCGTATCAATTGAATGAAATCGAGCATTAACAGCGGCGCTAAGCGCCAAGCCTTACGGTTGATTGTGTTGCAAGGACTGATTGCTTTATTGATAAGCCTTGTAAATGCCTTATTTGTAGGTAAAATAGCGGCTTACGCCGGATTAGTCGGCGGTTTAATTTGTGTGTTACCGAATATTTGTTTTGCTCATGTTGCCTTCAAACATGGTGGGGCACGTGCTGCAAAACAGATTGTGAGTTCGTTTTATTGGGCGGAAGCCATTAAGTTATTGTTAACGGCGGCTTTATTTGCAGGGGCTTTTTATTGGGGCTCTTTATATTGGAAACATTTTCCAGCATTGCCTTTATTGGTTGGGTATATTAGTGCCCAGTGTGGGTTTTGGTTGGCGCCAATGGTTTTTAAAACACCAAAAATTCGAGGTTGAGAGCTTATGAGTAGTGCTAATGGTCCTGCCAATGCAACGGAATATATTCAGCATCATTTAACAAATTTAACAGTGGGTGAAGGCTTTTGGTCATTTCACTTAGACACGTTTATTATTTCCCTTTGCTTAGGGTTACTTTTTTTAATCTTATTTCGTTTAGTAGCCAGAAAGGCGACCAGTGGTGTGCCAAGTGGACTGCAAAATTTCGTTGAAATTATGGTCGAGTTTGTCGATACCCAAGTCAAAGACTGCTTTCATGGTCAAGATAAATTAATAGCGCCTTTGGCTTTAACTATCTTTATGTGGGTATTTTTGATGAATTTCATGGACTTATTACCCGTTGATCTCTTACCTCTTATTGCTAAATGGTTTGGTGTCGATTATTTGCGTGTTGTGCCTACTACTGATTTAAATCTTACCTTTGGCATGTCACTATCCGTATTTTTCATTGTTTTATTCTATGGGTTTAAGATCAAAGGAGTTGGTGGTATGACCAAGGAGTTTTTAACTCATCCTTTTGGTCCTGCATTATTCCCAGTTAATTTTATCTTGAAATTAGTAGAAGAGCTCGCACGCCCTATATCGCTTTCTTTGCGGTTGTTTGGTAATTTATACGCGGGCGAGCTGATATTTATTTTAATTGCATTGTTACCCTGGTGGATTCAATGGTCTCTTGGCGGTGTATGGGCTATTTTCCATATTTTAGTTATTACGCTACAAGCATTCATCTTTATGATGTTGACGATTGTTTATATCAGTTTGGTACACGATAGCCATTAATTTTTTGTCGTTAATTTTTAACCCGTTGAGGAGAGTGTGATGGAATTATTAGCAACTTTAACAGCCGACGTACAAGGCATGACAGCGATTGCGGTGGCTTTATTGATTGGTTTAGGCGCATTAGGAACCGCAGTAGGTTTCGGTATATTAGGCGGTAAATTTTTGGAAGGCGCAGCTCGTCAACCAGAAATGGCTCCTATGTTACAAGTAAAAATGTTTATCGTTGCAGGTCTTTTAGATGCGGTAACCATGATTGGTGTTGGTATTGCATTGTTTTTTACCTTTGCAAACCCATTTGTTGGCGCAGTACACGCGATATTAGCGCAGTAATTTGGTAAAGATGTGGTCTTGATCGTGTGATGCGATACCAAGACCACAAATAGAGTGGGGATAAAAACCGTGAATTTAAATGTAACACTTCTAGGTCAAGCCATTACGTTTGCTGTATTCGTATGGTTTACCATGCGTTTTGTTTGGCCACCCATTATTGCCGCTATGCAAGCACGGCAAAAGAAAATTGCTGATGGATTACAAGCCGCTGAGCAAGGCGAGCAAGAGTTAGTGCAAGCACATAAAGAAGCTGCTGCATCAATTCATGAAGCCCGTGCTAAAGCTCATGAAATTGTGGAGCATGCACAACGTCGCGCAGCACAAATCATTGAAGAGTCAAAACACCTAGCGCAAGAAGAAGGCAAGCGCATGTTGGTTGTGGCAAAAACAGAGATTGATAAACAAGCAACCCAAGTAAAAGAACAATTACGAGCAGAGGTCGTTGGCCTTGCCATGCTGGGTGCAGAAAAGGTATTGGAGCGCTCCATCGATGAAAAAGCGCACAATGATTTATTAAACAAATTGGCAACACAAATTTAAGTACACAAGTATGGTAGAAAAAGCAACACTAGCAAGACCTTATGCTAAAGCCGTTTTTGAATGTGCAAGAGAACATCAACAATTACAACAATGGTCTGATGTACTGATACTTTTAGCAAAGGTTATCGTTGATCCACAAATCAAGGTGCTAATTGATAATCCCAATGTTACTGCTGACACGCTTCAGTCTTTGCTTAAAGATATTGTTGGTGTTGGCTTTACTGCGGAAATAAGCAATTTCGTGCAGCTTTTAATCGATAATCACCGTATTACGTTATTACCAGAAATTGCAGCGCAATACGAAATGTATCGTGCAGAAGCTTTAAAAACCATGCAAGTTGAATTGATTGCTGCATTTGATGTCAGCGAAATGCAACGCCAACAATTCACCGCGGCTTTAAAACAACGTTTTGGTCGTGAAATTGATTTAAGTTGTCGCGTTGATAAAACCATATTAGGTGGTGCCATCATTCGTGCCGGTGATACGGTAATAGATGGTTCTGCGCTGGGTCGATTAAACCAGCTAGCTGATAGTTTAATGTAATAAGGGGTAAATTTTATGTCACTAGGTTCTGCATCGCTCAATCCCGCTGAAATAAGCGAGTTGATTAAAAAGCGTATTGAAAAATTTGAAATTATTTCACAAGCCCGTACGGAAGGTACTATTGTCAGCTTGGCTGATGGTGTAATGCGTATTCACGGTTTAGCGGATGTCATGCAAGGTGAGATGTTAGAATTTGACAATAACACTTATGGTATCGCATTAAACTTAGAACGTGATTCTGTCGGTGCGGTGGTATTAGGTGATTATACCCATTTAGCGGAAGGTCAAACCGTTAAATGTACCGGCCGTATTTTAGAAGTGCCTGTTGGTGAAGCACTATTAGGCCGTGTTGTCGATGCATTAGGTCATCCTATCGATGGTCGCGGTGCGATTGATACTAAAAAATTCTCCCCGATTGAAAAAGTGGCTCCTGGCGTTATTGCACGTCAATCAGTAAACCAACCCGTACAAACTGGCTTAAAAGCAATCGATGCGATGACCCCAGTTGGTCGTGGTCAACGAGAATTAATTATTGGTGATAGACAAACAGGTAAAACAGCCGTTGCTATCGATACCATCATTAATCAAAAAGCCACTGGCATTAAATGTATTTACGTTGCTATCGGTCAAAAAGCATCCTCTGTTGCTGCTGTTGTTCGTAAATTAGAAGAGCACGGTGCAATGGCTCATACTATCGTTGTTGCGGCAACTGCTGCTGATCCAGCTGCAATGCAATTTATTGCACCTTATGCTGGTTGCGCGATGGGTGAATATTTCCGTGATAAAGGCGAAGATGCTTTAATCATTTATGATGATTTAACGAAACAAGCTTGGGCTTATCGTCAAATTTCCTTATTATTACGTCGTCCACCAGGTCGTGAAGCGTATCCTGGCGACGTATTTTATTTACACTCACGTTTATTGGAACGTGCAGCACGTATTAACGCAGAAGAAGTGGAAAAATTAACTAATGGTGCTGTGAAAGGAAAAACCGGTTCATTAACCGCATTACCTATCATTGAAACACAAGCAGGTGACGTATCTGCATTCGTACCAACTAACGTAATTTCTATTACCGATGGTCAAATTTATCTTGAAACCGATTTATTTAACGCAGGTTTCCGTCCTGCAATTAACTCTGGTTTGTCGGTATCTCGTGTGGGTGGCGCGGCACAAACCAAGATTATTAAAAAGCTTGGTGGTGGTGTTCGTCTTGCTTCAGCGCAATTTCGTGAATTAGAAGCTTTCTCGCAATTTGCTTCTGACTTAGACGATACAACCCGTCGACAATTAGAACGTGGTCAACGTGTAATGGAAGTGATGAAACAAAAACAATACTCACCGTTATCCGTTGCTGAGATGGCAGTCAGTTTATACGCTGTTGATAGAGGCTATTTTGATAAAGTGGCGCGTAACCAAGTAGTTGCTTATGAATTAGCATTGCATGGTTATATGCATGAACATCATCAAGATTTACTCAAACGTATTAATGAATCCGGTGATTTTAATGATGCAATTGATCAACAATTAAAAGCAGCATTAGACGCTTTCCAAGCAGCAGAAGGGTAATAAACCATTATGGCAGGCGCAAAAGAGATTCGCACCAAAATCAAAAGTGTGAAAAATACCCAAAAAATTACTAGTGCAATGGAAATGGTTGCGGCGAGTAAAATGCGTAGAGCGCAAGATCGCATGCAAGCATCACGTCCTTACGCTACGTGTATTAATGAAGTGATAACGCACCTTGCTAAAGGACATCCTGAATACCATCACATGTATTTAAAACAACGTGAAGTAAAGCGCGTGGGTATTATTGTGATTTCAACAGATCGCGGCTTATGTGGCGGTTTAAATATTAACTTATTTAAAAAAGTCATTTTAAACATGCGTGAATGGTCAAAACAAGATGTTGCTATTGACCTTTGTTTAGTCGGCGTAAAAGCGGAAGGGTTTTTTAAACGTTTAGGCGCGCATGTCACTTCGCAGGTTAGTCATTTAGGTGATGCACCTTCAGTAGGATCATTAATTGGCGCTGTAAAAGTAATGCTAGATGCTTATGAGCAAGGCACGATTGATAAGTTATATATCGCATCGAATCGATTTATCAATACGATGACACAATCACCTATTGTGGAACAATTATTACCGTTTGTACCAAGCGAAGATAAAGCATTGGATAAACAAGGCCATTGGGATTATTTATATGAGCCTGATGCTAAACAATTAATGGAAAAATTATTTACACGTCATATTGAATCACAAGTGTATCAAAGTGTGGTAGAAAATAAGGCATGTGAGCAAGCAGCACGTATGGTAGCGATGAAAGCAGCATCGGATAATGCTGGCGATTTAATTGGTAAATTGCAGTTAATTTACAATAAAGCTAGACAAGCAGCGATCACGCAGGAATTGTCGGAAATTGTGGCAGGCGCTGCCGCAGTTTAATAAAATATTTTTTTGCTAAGAGGAAATAGATAATGAGTAGTGTATCTACAGCGACGCAAGCGACGGGTAAAGTCGTACAGATCATTGGTGCGGTAATTGACGTCGAGTTTCCGCTTGGCGCTGTGCCAAAAATTTATGATGCATTGTATGTTGCTGATGCGGATCTCGTATTAGAAGTGCAACAACAGTTAGGTGATGGCGTCGTAAGAACGATTGCTATGGGAACAACCGACGGTTTAAAACGCGGTTTAACTGTTACCAATTCTGGCGCACCTATTTCTGTACCCGTTGGTAAAAAGACATTAGGTCGCATTATGGATGTATTGGGTCGCCCAATTGATGAAAAAGGTCCTATTGGTGAGGAACACCGTCAACCTATTCACCGTGCACCGCCAAGTTATGCTGAACAAGCAGCTTCTACTGAATTATTAGAAACCGGTATTAAAGTAATCGATTTAATTTGTCCGTTTGCTAAAGGTGGTAAAGTCGGTCTATTCGGTGGTGCTGGTGTAGGTAAAACCGTTAACATGATGGAACTCATTCGTAACATCGCTATCGAACACAGTGGTTATTCTGTATTTGCGGGCGTAGGTGAGCGTACTCGTGAAGGTAATGACTTTTATCATGAAATGAAAGATTCTAACGTATTAGATAAAGTATCTCTCGTTTATGGCCAAATGAACGAGCCACCAGGAAACCGTTTACGTGTTGCGTTAACTGGTTTAACCATGGCAGAAAGTTTCCGTGACGAAGGCCGTGACGTATTATTATTTATTGATAATATTTACCGTTACACCTTGGCGGGTGTGGAAGTATCCGCATTATTAGGTCGTATGCCATCTGCAGTAGGTTACCAACCAACCTTGGCAGAAGAAATGGGTGCGTTACAAGAACGTATTACTTCAACCAAGACTGGTTCTATTACCTCTATCCAAGCGGTTTACGTACCAGCGGATGACTTAACCGATCCATCACCTGCAACTACCTTTGCTCACTTAGATGCAACCGTCGTATTGTCACGACAAATTGCGGAGCTTGGTATTTACCCAGCTGTGGATCCACTCGATTCTACTAGCCGTCAATTAGATCCATTAGTGGTTGGCCAAGAACATTATGACATAGCACGTTCTGTACAAGGTACGCTACAACGTTATAAAGAATTAAAAGATATTATCGCGATTTTAGGTATGGATGAATTATCAGAAGATGATAAATTAATCGTTGGCCGTGCGCGTAAAATTCAAAAATTCTTGTCACAACCTTTCTTCGTAGCAGAAGTATTTACGGGTTCGCCAGGTAAATATGTATCATTAAAAGATACCATCCGCGGCTTTAAAGCAATTGTTGATGGTGAATATGATCATTTACCAGAACAAGCGTTTTATATGGTTGGCTCGATTGAAGAAGCTGTTGAAAAAGCAAAGACTTTATAAGGTGAATTATGCCGATTCAAATTGCCATTGTTAGCGCAGAATCCGAAATTTATTCCGGTCCTGCTGATACCGTTATTGCACCTGGTTCGATGGGTGAGCTTGGTATTAAACCCAAGCATGCGCCTTTATTGGCAGAATTAAAACCAGGTGAAGTGCGATTGGAATGTGACGGTCATCCAGACAAAGTTTTTTATATTTCTGGTGGATATATTGAGATACAACCCGATCGTGTCACCGTACTTGCTGATACTGCATTACGTGGTGATGAAATCGATGAAGAGCAAGCCAATGCTGCATTAGCACGCGCTCGTGAATTATTGAAAAATCAACAAGACACCGATTTTGATTATCAAGCTGCATTATCTGAAATCGCTCAAGCTGTTGCTCAATTACGAACCTTGAGTAAATTACGCAAAGATGTAGATAAACTTTAACCATCGTCATTGCGAGGCGCGAAGCGGCGTGGCAATCCAGTAACGTAAATTATTATCGCCTGGATTGCCACGTCGACCTACGGTCTTCTCGCAATGACGGTGGATAGGGTATTATTTGTCACTATTGAAAGTGGAGAGATCATGAAACAAATCCTTCGCTACTCATTTATAACTGTATTACTCGCTCTTATAGTAGCTTGTGCAACACCTACAACTGTAATTCCCGTTAGTTCACAACAAGAAATCCAACGCGAACGTAATCAACAAATTGACATGATGAAAGGTTCTAGCAAACCGTCTGTCCCTGCAAAAAAAATTAGCAATGAAACACCAGATCAACGATTAGCCCGTATCGCGGCACCACTTGGTAAAGCCGGCATGGAATTGTGTCAACGTGTTTTTGCACTCCAATCCCGCAACTGCCAATACCAATTTAAAGTAGAAAAAAGCAAAGAAATTAATGCTTATGCTGATGGTAGAAATGTCACTGTTACTACCGGCATGATGGATTTTACTACGGATGATGAACTTGCTATCGTAGTAGGCCATGAGTTAGCACACAACATCATGGAACACGTACAAAAAACTCAACGTAATGTTGTATTAGGAGGTGTGGCTGGTTTGCTAGTCGATGTAGTGGCTGCCTCACAAGGAATTGATACCGGTGGTAATTTTAGCAAAACCGGTGCCCAAATGGGCGTTGTTCGTTATTCGCCTGCTTTTGAAGAGGAAGCAGATTATGTGGGATTATATATTTTGGCAATAGCAGGTTATCCCATTGATAATGCGCCTTCTTTTTGGCGTAAAATGTCAGCAGAAAATCCCAACGCTATCGATATGCGGGTAACTCACCCGACCAATCCAGAGCGTTATTTATTATTAGAAAAAACAGTGGCAGAAATTAAAAGAAAACAAAGCCAAGGCTTGGTTTTGCAACCGGAAATACAGATTAAGAAGTAATACACCCCTCTCCCCTTGCGGGAGAGGGAAATGTCAGCGCAGCTGACGAGGGTGAGGGGAGGGCGACGAAGAAAGAAATCATATTATATCTATGATAATTTCTACGTAGAGAGATCCACCCCTCACCCGCCCGCGCTAAAGCGCGGTCGACCTCTCCCACAGGGGGGAGAGGTGTATTATCACAAAACCAAGGAACCACCACATGCAATTAATTTTCGAACTATCCAAACCTGGCCGCGCCGCCCGATCACAAGCGCCTCTAAGCATGCCAAAAGTAAATATTCCTACCCAATATTTACGATCAAAACCCCTAGCATGGCCAGCAGTATCCGAATTACAAGTCGTTCGTCATTTCACCCAATTATCAAATCGAAATTATGCTATCGACAAACAATTTTATCCATTAGGTTCCTGCACCATGAAATATAATCCGCGTGGTGCGCATCATGCTGCTATGTTAGCAGGATTTTTAAATCGCCATCCGCTGGCACCACTATCACACAGTCAGGGTTATTTATCTTGTGCTTATGAATTACAAGAATTATTAAAAGAAGTCACCGGCATGAAAGCGGTTTCGTTAAATTGTATGGCAGGCGCACAGGGTGAAATGGCTGGTGTATTAATGATCCGTGCTTATCATCAATCACGGCAGGATACAGAGCGAACCGAAATTTTAGTTCCCGACACGGCACATGGCACTAATCCAGCTACAGCAGTGATGTGTGGTTATTCCGTAAAAGAAATTCCAACAGGCAGTGATGGTGATTTAGATATTGATGCACTACGCGCTGCGGTAGGCCCAAAAACAGCGGGAATCATGCTAACTAATCCATCCACTATTGGTGTATTTGAGCGGCAAATTACTGAAATTGCAGCCATCGTGCACGAAGCTGGTGGTTTATTATATTACGATGGTGCTAATTTAAATGCTATTTTAGGAAAAGTACGCCCGGGTGATATGGGTTTTGATGTGATGCATATTAATTTACATAAAACCTTTGCAACACCGCATGGCGGTGGTGGCCCTGGTTCTGGTCCTGTTGCAGCAGGTGAGCGGTTACAAGTGTTTTTACCTAATCCGCGCGCAGATTATAAAGACGGGCAATATTCTTGGATGACAGAAAAAGATTGTCCACAAAGTATTGGTCGTTTATCAGCATTTATGGGAAATGCGGGAATTATTTTACGTGCCTATGCTTATGCGCGTTTATTAGGTAGTGAAGGATTAAAACGTGTTGCTTTATTTGCTACTTTAAACGCTAATTATATGGCGGTTCGGCTTGCTAACGCCGGATTTCGTTTAGCTTATCCAAAACGTCGTGCGAGTCATGAGTTTGTGGTGACATTTAAATTCGAAGCAAAACAATACGAAGTCACGGCGCGTGATATTGCTAAACGATTATTAGATTATGGTTATCATGCACCCACTACCTATTTTCCTTTATTAGTGCCAGAGTGTTTTTTAATTGAGCCAACAGAAACCGAAAGTTTACAAGAAATCGATGGTTTTATTGATTCATTAATAGCCATCTTACAAGAAATTAAAACCAATCCGGATCTGGTTCGTCAAGCACCACATACCTTGCCTGTAACGCGATTAGATGATGTAAAAGCGGCAAGAGAATTGGATATTGTTTGGAATGGAAATTAGAATTATTTTTTTAAAAGGGTCTTATTATGCGCTTAAATGATCGTCTTGCTAATCAACTTCGTGATATTAATTTAACACGTCATTACACAAAACACGCCGAGGGATCGGTATTGGTTGAGTTTGGTGAAACCCGCGTATTATGTACCGCTAGCGTGCAATCCAATAATATACCACGATTTTTAAAAGGAAAAAATCAAGGATGGATTACCGCAGAATATGGTATGTTACCGCGCTCAACTCACGATCGTATGGATAGAGAAGCTGCCAGAGGTAAACAAGGTGGCCGCACGTTAGAAATTCAACGATTAATTGGTCGCGCGTTACGCTCGATGGTTGATTTAAAAAAATTAGGTGAAAATTTAATTACTATCGATTGTGATGTTATCCAAGCTGATGGTGGTACGCGCACAGCAGCCATCACTGGTGGTTGTGTGGCATTAATTGATGCGCTTTTGTCGATGAAAAAAACGGGTGTTTTTACACAATTACCCATCAAACATTTTATTGCTGCTGTTTCAGTTGGGATTTATGAAGGCACTCCTTTATTGGATTTAAATTATGATGAGGATTCAAAAGCTGAAACGGATATGAATGTTATAATGACAGATGCCGGCGGTTTTATTGAAATTCAAGGCACCGCAGAAACAGCTCCTTATTCAGAGCATGAATTACAAGCGATGTTGGAGCTGGCGAAATCAGGGATTAAGGAGTTAATTGCTAAACAAAAAGCAGTATTAGAATTATAAACCCCACCTCTACCCCCTCTCCCTTTGTGGGAGAGGTGTGTTGAAGCATGTTAATCTTGCTCAGCCAGTTCATAACCTTGCTGCACCAAATCCACCTGCTCAATCACGGCGTTAGCTGTCTCATCACTATCCAAAAATAAATTAGCCGTTCGCATAAACCGTGTCGGCAGATCAGTCATTAAAATCCGCAAATTACCTTTATTAATTTGTGGATTTAACAATCCCTGCTCCGTCAAATGCTGTTGTACCAAATCTGCTGTTGTATGCGCGGAATCAATAATAGTTACCTTTTCACCAATCACATTTTGAATCGCTTTTCTTAATAAAGGAAAATGCGTACACCCCAATACTAAACAATCGGGTGTATTATCCGGATGCTGAAAAATAGGTTGAAGATAATGTGTAATAATTTGCTCTACTACAGGCCCATTTAACCAACCTTCTTCAACTAAAGGTACAAATAAAGGACAAGCTTGGCTGCTAATGGTCAATGAAGGATTATGGCGATGCAAGGCGTGTTCATACGCTTTACTTTGTATGGTACTCTCCGTTGCAATAACACCGACATGGCCATTTTGCGTCATATTTGCAGCTGTCATTGCACCCGGTTCAATCACCCCAATAACAGGGACAGGATGATAATGTTGCTGCAAGCTAGTAAGCGCCGCAGCAGTTGCCGTGTTACAAGCAATAACCAATAGTTTTATGCCCTGATGGTATAAATAATGACTGGCTTGTAATGCATAATTTACTACCGAGGCCCTGCTTTTCGTACCATACGGCACCCGCGCCGTATCCCCTAAATACAATAAATCCTCGTTAGGCAACAACTCACGAATGGCATTGAGAACGGTAAGTCCACCCACGCCAGAGTCAAAAATACCTATGGGCTGTTTTGATTGGGATAATGGTGTTAGCACTGCAAAATTCACTCTAAAAATAGTAATGAGCTAGTGATCTTAGCGTAATACATTCTAAAAAGAAAGTGCTTCCTAATCGACGGATAAGAGAATCAACACTGGGTTTAGTAGCGCTATGAGAAACTCATTTCTCATGGCACGGAGACTCACATGTCCTTCCTCTGACTGCTAAACTTAAACTTATAGAGATGTATTAACATGCAGTAAGTCGACTAAGTCTTGAAGAGAACGTTTTGCAAAAGAGAGTTTATTATGCCAGCCGTATTTATCCGTCCTTGCCGAATAGAAGATAGCGATGCCATATTATCATTAGCTAAAATGGCGGGGCCTGGTATGAGTAATTTACCAGCGGATCCGGCATTACTTCACAAAAAAATTAAAAAATCGATAGCAAGCTTTCATAAAAAAATAACTCACCCTAGCGATGAGTATTATTTTTTTATACTTGAAACAACCGATACGCATGAAATCATTGGTTGTTGTGCCATTGTTGCTGCAGTAGGGAAAGATTATCCTTTTTATAATTATAAAGTATCGCGCGAAGAGTTAGTAAGTATTTCCCTTGGCATACATAAATCCATTGATTTGTTATATTTAGTACACGATTACACTGATGCCAGTGAATTATGCGCTTTGTTTCTATCCCCAGCTCATCGTAAAAGCAAATATGGTAGATTATTATCATTATGCCGTTTTCTATTTATTGCCGAATATCCTAATCGTTTTTGCGAAAAATTAATTGCAGAAATGCGTGGTATTTTTGATGAGCAAGGAAAATCAACCTTTTGGGAAGGATTAGCGCGGCATTTTTTTAACATTGATTATCATGTTGCTGATCATATGTCCACGCTGGGGAATAAGCAATTTATTAGTGATCTGATGCCACGTTGTCCTATTTATGTTCCTTTATTACCTAAGGAAACTCAAGCGGTCATTGGACAAGTCCATCCCGCAGCAAAACCAGCACTATTATTTCTACAACGCGAAGGATTTCGTTATCAACGTTATATCGATATTTTTGATGGCGGCCCTGTTGTTGAGGCTCCTGTCGAATTTTTACGTGCAGTTACACAAAGTGTTAATGCAACCGTAGATAAAATTATTGATGAGATAAAATCCGGAGTTTGTATTTTAATCAGTAATTGTTCGCTCGATTTTAGAACTTGTATTACTTTGGTTCCTGAAATATTAGATCGCAAGATCATAATAGATAAAGCTACAGCTGATATATTGCAAGTAAAAATAGGTGATAAAGTACGTTACATTGGCTTTTGAAGAGAAGGTAAATGATTATGATTATGGCAATAGAAAAATCGACAGGGCTATATATTAACCATCAATGGTTACCAGCAGAAGGCGAAGCATTTTCCACTAAAAATCCCTCCACAGGAGAAACATTATGGAGTGGAAATGCGGCCACTATCGCACAAATTGATGAGGCTGTTCAGGCAGCAAGAGCAGCATTTCCAGCTTGGGCGCTGTTGTCGATTGACGATAGAATAGGGTGCTTACAAGAATTTATTTCCATAGTTGAAAAAAATCATACCGATTTGGCGGAAATTATCAGTAAAGAAACGGGTAAGCCATTATGGGAGGCATCAACAGAGGTAAGCACCATCATTTCAAAATTACCTATCTCAGTAGCAGCTTATCATGATAGAACAGGATTTCATGTCAAAACAACCTACGATATTCAACAAATTACACGACATAAACCACAGGGTGTATTAGTGGTATTGGGACCTTATAATTTTCCAGGCCATTTACCTAATGGTCATATTATTCCTGCATTATTAGCAGGAAATACCATTGTGTTTAAACCCAGTGAACTCACGCCACTAACGGCGCAAACCATAATAAATTATTGGCACATGGCAAAATTACCAGCGGGGATAATTAATTTATTACAGGGTGATAAAAAAGTTGGTGAAAATTTGGCTAATCATCCTGATATTGACGGCATATTGTTTACAGGGAGCTATGCAACCGGTAAACGGCTACATCAACAATTTGCTGATTTTCCGCAAAAAATATTGGCATTAGAAATGGGTGGTAATAACCCTCTCGTTATAACCAATATTAACAATATTGAGGCTGCTGTTTATCATACGATTCAATCTGCTTTTATAACGGCCGGACAACGTTGTACCTGTGCTAGGCGATTAATTATGGTGAACAATAAAGTCAATCAACAATTTTTGCGTTGCTTAGTGAAGATAACCCAACAACTAAAAGTTGGTTACTATGATGATCAGCCAGAACCTTTTATGGGGCCTGTTATTTCAAGTACAGTTGCCCAATTTATTATCAATAAACAAGAGCAATTGCGGCAAAATGGCGGTGAGATTTTAGTTGAATCACAGTTTTTAGAAGAAAATACCGGATTAATATCTCCTGGTATTATCGATATGACAGCGAGTAAACACATAGTCGATGAAGAAATTTTTGGCCCATTACTGCAAGTCATTTGGGTTGGCGATTTATCAGAAGCAATTACAGTTGCCAATCAGACGCAATATGGATTAGTAGCCGCGATTTTTTCTGACAACGAGGCAGAATATCTCGAATTTTATGCAAAAATGCGCGCCGGTATCATCAATTGGAATCGGCCAACAATAGGTGCTACTAGCATGGCACCTTTTGGTGGGCTTGGTTGTAGTGGTAATCATCGTCCTAGCGGATATTATGCTGCAGATTATTGCGCCCATCCTATAGCAAGTAATGAATCAACAAGTTTAGTTTTACCCGATGTATTATTACCGGGTATTGAGCTGTAAATTATATGACTACTTATGAAGCGAATTTTGATGGTTTAGTGGGAAATACCCATAATTATGCAGGCCTTGCGATAGGCGATATGGCTTCCATGCACCATGCATTTATGCCATCTAATCCAAGAGCAGCAGCGTTACAAGGGTTAAATAAAATGAAGTTGTTGGTGGATTTAGGCTTGCAACAAGCCATTATTCCACCGCAACCACGACCTGCAGTTTCTTTTTTAAAAAGTATTGGTATAACGGGCAACTCAGTTGAGGATATATTAAAAAAAGCCTACCAAACTCATCCTAGATTATTTGCAGCATGCTATTCTGCTTCAGGAATGTGGGCAGCCAATGCTGCAACTATCTCGCCTAGTTTTGATGCGGTAGATAAAAGGGTGCATATTACACCGGCCAATTTATCAGCTAATTTACATCGTATGCTAGAAGCAGAGTTTACAACGTTAGTATTGCGCAGGATTCTCGCTGATCCTGAATTATTTGAGGTACATGAGCCTTTATCATCAAGTTATACTTTTTCAGATGAGGGTGCCGCCAATCACTCACGATTTTGTACGGATTATGATAAAAAAGGGGTGGAGTTATTTGTATATGGGAAATCGCTATTTGATGCTGATTTACCCGCCCCCCAAAGATTCCCCGCACGACAAACACTAGAAGCATCGCAGTCGATTGCAAGACTGCATAAATTAGATCCTTCCCGCGTCATTTTTGCCCAACAAAATCCTGCAGTGATTGATCAAGGCGTATTCCATAATGATGTAATTGCTGTGGGTAATCAACGTGTATTGTTATATCATGAACAAGCTTACCTTGATACAGAAAATGTGATTACAAAACTACAGCATGCGATGGATCATCAATTAATAGCGATTAAAGTCACTGAAAATGAATTATCAATAAAAGATGCGGTTGCAAGTTACTTATTTAATAGTCAATTGGTTTCCTTGCCAAATAAGGATATGGTTATTATTGCGCCCCAAGAATGTGCCATATTACCCTCCGCCCATCATGTCTTAGAGCGCATTCTTGCAGAAGATAATCCTATTAAATCAATTTACTTTATTGATTGCCATCAAAGTATGCAAAACGGTGGCGGTCCTGCGTGTTTGCGTTTGCGTATGGTATTGAACGAAAAACAAAGGCATCACATGCACCAGGGTATCTTCTTAACCGAAACGCTATATCATCAATTAGTTGCTTGGATAGAAAAACATTACCGCGACCACTTAACATGGCAAGATCTCTTTTCCCCCGATTTATTCTTCGAAAGCCAACGCGCGCTATCAGAATTGGAGGGGATTTTGGATATGCCGGGGTTATATGCGGAGTTTTTGGGTTAAGATACAGTGACTGGATCCCGGATAATAACAGCCGCTAAATTCGTGCTTCGCACTCATTAAGCGGCTGTAATTTCCGGGAACCGTATGATTAGTATTAAGCGGCTGTAATTTCTGAGAGCTGTACGATTAGTATTAAGTGGCACATTATAATATTTTCCCCCAATCGGTTCCCGGAATTGTAGCGTATCTTAGTGAGCGTAGCGAGCTTAGATACGCTTAATATCCGGGATCCAGTAAGGAGTTAAGTACAATGTTTGGATCATGTAACTTTCTAAATAATATCGTTATACAAATCGCACCAATTTAGATTTTCCTTCTCAATTAATGATATCTTCCAGGATCTCTTCCATCTCTTTAATTGATGTTCCCGTTCAAGCGCAGCTTTCAAGTCAATATGAACCTCAAAATAAACCAATCTCGTAACATTATATTTTTTAGTAAAAGAATCTATAAATTTACATTTATGCTCCCATATTCTTTTTTTTAAATTCATTGTCGCCCCTATATATAAAGTACCATTTTTTTTGCTTGCTAGGATGTAAATAAAATAATCAGTCATATATCCTCCTGGAATTAAGATAAATGCTTCACATTTTTCTGGAGTCCTAGTTATTCCGTCTTATCTCCCCACCATCGCTACCCTAGGAATTAACCCCTGCAGCGCCGCCTCATAATTACGTCTTGCTTGGGCAATCTGTTGCAAATCATTGCCATCAGCAGTTATTGGCTGACTAGCAGGTAATAGTCGTTGAGTTTGTAGGGAAGTGAGTAATTCTTGTAATTGGAAGGCTACCTGTTGAGTAGATTGTCTTGGGCTATTTGCTAATCGTCCTATTACAGCATCAAGTAAACTGCTCGCTTCTCCAGCAGTTTGGGCGCTAATGCATTGTTGTTGTAGCTCGTAAAGCAATTTAATATCTTCTTGGCAAAAATCATTAAATAGCCATGTTTGTAATTGACCAAGGCGTAAAGTAGGTTTGGTGCGCTGATAATTAGTGATAATAGTGTGAATGCCTTCAATAAGTCGGGGCAGTACTTCTTTACTATAACTTGCTTCTAACCTGCCAGTATCTATTAGTTTCGTATGAATAAATTGCAAATGATTATATAAACGTTGTCTTTTGTTCCCTCTAAACAGGAGAGTTGATTGTGTGGTTACGGTGTTATCAGCTTGCAATTGTTTTAAACATTCTGTGAATAATGCCGCAATCAGCTGTCTTTTCATTAAATTGACATGGCCTTTTTCAAGTAAATGTTGCTGACAACTCAGAGTATAATCTTTCATCCATTGTAATGCTTGCTCACCATCACCTGCTGATAAAGCGCCATAAAATCCTTGTTGATAGGCAATGAGTTTATTATGTAATTGCTGGCAGTTTTCATCATTCATTTGCTCGATTTGGCGAATAGCCTGCAATAATTGCATCACATAGTGCTGCTCCCAACTGTCAGCGAAAAACCAGGTATTTTGCCAATAGAGTTGCATATGCTCTCTGACAAAAGCTTCAATTAATGGTGTATCAGATAATAGATGCTCAGCTTCAAGCTGTCTGATAGCGTGTTGTAATGCGATCATTAAACGGGATTTTCTTTTGAAAAGAATAGTTTTGCTACTAAAGCTGTTTTGATTTTGAGCATCCATTACATCAAACAATGTATAAAATAATTGTCTTTTTACGGACTCCAAATTGGCATGCGGATCAGCTAAATAAGTTAATAACTGAGTGCTGCTTAACAATCGAGTTGCTCCAATAGGTAACCTCGCAGAATGCCAGTAATTTTCTAACCAGATTTGTACAACTTTAAAAATGGATAAACGTTGTGTCTCCATTGGTTGTGCTGGTAATAAATGATTCGACCATAAACCCTGTAGTTGCCTTACGATTGCCGCTGCTAAACGAAAACCATCGCGCTGCTGTGGCAATCCTTCAGCTGGTGATGAGGCAAGATTAATCATAAAAAATATATTCATTAACCGTTGGTTATAATGTGCTTTTAATAGGTCAATTTGATATTGCTCTTCTTCCGGGAGCGTTTTTTGTAATTCCAACCACGATGCTTGCAATGTTGCTAACAAGCTATTATTGACTAATAAATTCATTTTTTGCAATGCGGCCTCAACTAACGCAAAAGGCTTGCGATTAAACTGCAGCTGCAGATTTGCATGGAAAATGGCTGCTTGTCTTTTAAAATGATTTTGTAAGAAAGCAAGTTGCTGCTTAATTAATTGCAATACATTATGTGCTTGTTCATACGTAATAAAATGATTAGCCACAGGATCATCTTCAGCTTCATTTTCAGTTAAAAAACAAAACAACATATCGGCTAAGCGTTTATTGTCATCATAAAAGATAGTTGATAACCATTTTTTCGAGATGACACTACGTAACGTATTAATAGCCGTTTTAATAGCTACAATAGCATCCAGCTTTACGCGAACAGTAAGCATTATTTGGCATAGTTCTTCAACCTGTTGTTGTCTTTTACTATCAAAACGACAATTTAATGCTTGCCAACGTTTTGTCAAATCATCGTGCATCTTCCAGCGCTTATCGATGGGGAAATCACTGATAGCAACATAGGCTGCATGTTGCACACAAAGTAGCTGTGAGGATAATCGTTTTGATCCAATAATGCCGCATTGCGCCTCCTCTTTTACTAACTCCTGCAATTGAAAATGCAGTGCGCCGACTAATCGAACATGGCTTGTGGCGGTAGCAACTGCACATAATATGCCTTGCTGAAATCTATTGGTAATTAATGGATAAGTAGTAGTGTTAAGTTGCCTCACGTATAATGCAAACGCTTGCTCAAATTCGGTAGTAATTACATGCTTTTTTTGTTTCAACTCGATATTTATTTCTTGTAAATATCCCTCATATTCTTGATTGATGAGCAATAATTGTCGGTAACTACTTTTCTTTAGCGTATCATATGAGGGAATTTGGCTCTGTGTTGGTAATGGCATCTCGCTATTCCCTTAATGTGTGGCGGCAATAACGGGAGTATGAGTAATAGTGGTATTTGCTGTTATTATTGATAATTTCCTGGTTTTATCATTAATTAACTGCTCGCATAATAAATGACCCTCACCACCAAGTAATATCCATAATTGTTCTGTCAGATCTTGCTCAATTTTTTCTATTATTTTACTGGTATTACTTTTTCCCCATAAATAAAATCGTTCTTGATGGCGAGGAAATGATTCTTTTATAAATGCCAGGTCTGCAAAACATAGCTCGCCTACCCGGGCCTTTTCCAATAAAAAACTTAAAGCATATTTTTTATCATGATGGGCTTGTGCGCAACCTGTTAATTGCTGGCGCTGTGTGATGCGGCTTTCTTGCCCTGGCAAAATAGTGCTGGGGAGGTTCGTTATCGCTTGGTTTAGCTGCGCAAGTAAATGGGTATCGCGAATAAAAAATCCATGAGAATCTTTTTTATGTAATGCTTTTCTGCAAAGATCTATTTTCAACTCACCTTTAGCAATCCCCCATAATTTTTCTGCCTCACTATTAAGTAATGATTGAAATAGAAACGGTTTGTCCGCTGCCAACTGATGGAAAATAGCAGGTGTAATACCACCACTTTGTTGTAATGTGATTAAACTTGAAAAAACCGTATGTTTTTGTAGTCGTCGTTGATAATGAGATGAATAAGCTGAATAACAGGATGTCGATACACATTGTGCATGACATAATGCTTGGTACTCCTCTATTTGAAAGGTTAACAGTGTCGAAAAAATTAATTTATCTTTTTCTGAAACCATATCTAAGGATGGTTGTGGCGCTAATTGCTGCTCTGGGGCAATAATTTTAATCGAAAAAACAAAAGCAGCTTGTGCATTTGCACCCTGACCGACAAGACCAGTGCCATCATCTTCGCGTTGTGCTTGTACATCAAGGCTTTCTTGTGGGTAAGCAAGTTTTGTTGCCGTTGCCATTTCGTGTAATTCCTTGAAAACAAAACTACTGACAGCCAGGAATTGATCGGGTGATAATGTGGCTGATGAAGCTCCCGCTGCCGGAGCAGAATCAGCAATGGATTTCTTGGCTTTTTTTGAAGAAGTAAAATGACGAAATAACTGTTGCGCTAAACGTAAATGTTGAATTAATTTATTAAACTGTGTCAGTAATAAACGATCGTTCTCATCAACCTGCTCAAAACAAGCTAAAAAATCAGGGATCGCTAATAAGACTTGCTGCAAACCATTAAATAATGCACCTTTGATTTGCACCGTTTGTAAGGCGCTTAATGATTGATAATTCGTTGCATGCGCAAGTTCTGGCAATAACAAGGAAATTGATGTGCGATAACTTAAAAAATTTGCAATGCGTTGTAATGTGGATTGCAATACATTACCCGAGGTTGTTTGTTGCATTAATAGCAGAAAACTTTGTGTGATGGTGCGGACTAATTGAGCACAGGCGGTTTCTTGTTGCTCATCATAAGATTGAGCTAACGTTTGTAATTTTTGAATCCATTGTTGAACTAAGGTAAAGCCTTGGGTGGTAAAGCGCATAATACAAACCTCTTGAAAATCTAAAACGAATAATCCAAAGATTACATTATTCAAATTAGAATATCAAGAGGTCGTGATATTAATTTATCGACACTATTCCTGCGACAAGCGCTCCACTTCATCACGGAATTCTTGCACGTCGGTAAAACTTCGATAAACCGAAGCAAAACGTACATAAGCAACTTTATCGATGCGATGTAATGTTTCCATTACCCATTCACCAATTTGTTGTGATTCCACTTCACGTTCACCACTAGCGCGCATTTTATGACGGATACGATTTAACGCATCTTCAATTTGATCCATCGCCACAGGACGTTTTTCTAATGCGCGTAAAAAGCCGTTGCGTAATTTATTTTCATCAAACGGCACGCGACTGCCATCGCGTTTAATTACGCGTGGCATGACGAGTTCTGCTACTTCATAGGTGGTAAAACGTTCGTTACAACGAATACATTCTCGGCGTCGTCGAATTTGTTCGCCTTCAGCAGCTAAACGTGAATCAACGACTTTTGTTTCCTTTTCACCGCAAAATGGACAATCCATAATTAACCTCGTTCGTAAACAGGAAAGCGATCACATAATGCTTCAACTTGGCCTTTAATTCCTTTAATAACCGTATCAGAACCATTATTATCTAAAATATCAGCAATCCAGTGTGCTAATTGTTGCACTTCTTTCTCACCAAATCCACGCGTGGTCACAGCAGGTGTACCAATACGTAAACCGCTAGTGATAAAAGGTGAACGGGGATCATTAGGTACCGCATTTTTATTTAAGGTAATATTCGCTTTGCCTAGTGCTTCTTCTGCTTCTTTACCACTTAAAGTATGACCAATTAAGCTCACTAAAAATAAATGATTATCTGTGCCACCAGAAACCACATTAAAACCGCGTTCAATCATCGTATTTGCCATCATTTGTGCGTTTTTAATGACTTGTTGTTGATAGGTTTTAAATTGAGGTTCCAACGCTTCTTTAAAGGCTACTGCTTTACCCGCAATAACATGCATTAAAGGACCACCTTGCGTACCAGGAAATACCAGACTATTAAATTTCTTTTCTAAATCAGGATTCGATTTAGCCAAAATAATACCGCCACGTGGGCCACGTAATGTTTTATGTGTAGTGCTAGTTACTACGTGAGCAGCAGGAATAGGGTTAGGATAAAGTCCTGCAGCGACTAAACCAGCCACATGTGCCATATCAACCATTAAATAGGCGCCAACTTTATCGGCAATATTACGGAATAATTGCCAATCAATCGTACGGGAGTAAGCAGAAAATCCTGCCACAATCATTTTCGGTTTATGTTCTAATGCTAAGGCTTCAATTTCTGCAAAATCTAATAAGCCGGTATCAGGGCTAATGCCGTATTGAACCGCGTTATAAATTTTGCCAGAAAAGCTTGCTTTAGCACCGTGTGTTAAATGTCCGCCATGCGCCAAACTCATACCAAGTACTGTATCGCCAGGCTGTAAGAGTGCCATATAAACAGCGGCATTGGCTTGTGAGCCAGAATGCGGTTGCACGTTGGCATAATCAGCACCAAATAATTCTTTAGCCCGCTCTTGCGCTAATGTTTCAGCAATATCAACATATTCGCAACCACCATAATAACGTTTGCCTGGATATCCTTCAGCGTATTTATTGGTAAGCACAGTGCCTTGGGCTTCTAAAACGCGTGGACTGGTGTAATTTTCAGAAGCGATTAATTCAATGTGATCTTCTTGGCGACGCTCTTCGTTAGTAATAGCTTGCCATAAAACCGGATCATAACCGGCAATTGTCATATTTGCAGTGTACATGTGAGGGCCTCATGAATGGGAAAGATTTTAAAGAAGTATTGTACCTGAGTCATGGCCTTTATTCTATGTGAAAGGGGTAGATTTTATGCAATCTGTAGCCTTACTATCAAAACGTTTCGTTTTTGTATAAAATCTCACGTTATTGCTGTTTTAATAGAAGTTATAATATGTTATCTCGTTATACCCCATTCATAAGACACCTTTTAAACCGTTTTCAAGCCGCTTTGTTGCCCTGCCAGTGCGCTTGTTGTGGAGCGCCCAGTGGAAATGAATTAATTTGCAGTGGTTGTAAGGATGATTTACCTTGGTTGACAAAGGCATGTGCCATCTGTAGTTTGCCGTTATTTGGACAAGATAGCCCACTTTTACTTTGTGGTGAATGTATAAAATCGCCGCCACCTTTTGATCATGTAACTACATTATTTAGCTATGAATCACCCATCAATCATTTAATTCATCAATTAAAGTTTGCCAAAAAATTAAGTATTGCTCGATTAATGGGCGAATTTTTATTGCAAAAAATAATTAACCAAGATAAAAAACCGGATTTAATTATTCCTGTACCTTTGCATTCACAGCGTTTAAAAGAAAGAGGGTTTAATCAGGCGCATGAAATAGCACGATATATTGCTAAGCCCTTGGGTATTCCTTTAATGTCCCATCAAATTGTTCGTCATAAAAACACAGTGGAACAAGCAAGCTTGCCATTCGAACAACGAAAATCCAATTTAGCGCATGCGTTTAGTTTGCGTCAAAAGTTGCAGGCAGATTATATTGCTATTGTAGATGATGTCATGACGACAGGATATACAGTGAGAGCATTAGCGGATTTATTGAGGAAAAATGGTGTGAAGAAAATTGCTATTTGGTGTTGTGCAAGAACGGGGTTAGGGTAGGGAATGAACCAACATAAAGATCGTTCCCCCTCACCCTCGCCAGCAAAGCTGACGAGGGTGAGGGGTAGAAGTTGGCACGGGGCTCTCCTATTTCTCCCTCTTCGCCCGCGGATGCGCCTTATCATAAATAGTTGCTAAATATTGAAAATCTAAATGCGTATAAATCTGCGTGGTACTAATATCCGCATGGCCTAACAATTCTTGAACACTGCGCAGATCCCCGCTGGACTCCAATAAATGACTAGCAAAGCAGTGGCGAAATAAATGCGGATATAAAGGCGTATTCAGATCATGCATAATTCCACGTTGTTTGATCCGTTTTTGAATGGCGCGCGGTGTTAAACGATTTCCCTGTTGACTAATAAATAAAGCCACTTCATTTTTACCCACTAACCATAAACCACGCACGCTTAACCAGCGTACTAATGCATTTATCGCCATGCGACCAACGGGTACCACACGCGCTTTTTTCCCTTTACCGAGCACCTGAACTTGGGCTGCTGTTAAATCGATAGCATTACAATTTAATTGTACTAATTCACTTAACCGCAAACCGCTTGAATAAAGCAGCTCTAAAATTGCATAATCGCGCACACTTAATGCATCTTCCACCGGGTGATCCAATATCGCTTGCATAGCATCCACATCAATAGTTGCAGGTAATTTTTTAGCCGATTTAGGCGCACGCACGTGACGCGCAGGATGGTGTTCATAAATACCTTGTTGATGAAGGTAATTATAAAAACTGCGCACAGCACATAATAATCTTGCAATACTACGTCCTGATAATCCACGCGCATGTTCTTTTGCGGCCATTGCACGGACATGCTGGCTTTCAACAGCATGCCAATCAGTTATACCTTGTGCTTGGAATAACAGAACGGCTTGTTGTAAATCGCGTTGGTAGTTGGTGAGTGTATAAGGAGAAAGACCACGAGCGGTTCGTAAGTAACTGATAAAATCATCAATTAATTTTTCCATTTTTTAGCAAAAACGCGATATTAACTGGCCAACAACTTTACCAATGAAATCTAAAAATAACGTGTCCATATCTTTGTGAAAATGGCTTTTATCACGACTACCAATAGCTAAAATACCGTATTTTGCGCGAGGACCTAATGGCACTAACGCACTGGAACCCACATCAACGGCTTGCTCTGAAAATAATATATTAGCAGTTTCTTTATGGAGTCGTTTACAAACAGCGTGATCGGTTTTTAAAAATTCCTTTAAAGGACGATGTTGATTGGCTTCGAATAAAAACACACCAGGGCAAGATGATAAATCGTCTGGCAAGTAGGTTAAACCGATTCTAATGAATTCAGCTTTAAAATCATGTCGTAGTGTTTCTTGTACAATATCAATAATTTCTTGTATGGATGCAGCGGGAACTAAGCGTAATGTTAATGCTTTAGTGGCTTCAAATAATTTCTCATTATCTTTAGCAATCTGTAAGGTTTCGACCATCTCTTCTTGTAGTTGGTTATTTTTTTCACGCAATCGCTCGACTTGTCGTTCAATTAATGAAACAGCTGCGCCAGTAGAATGGGGAATGTATAGCTCTTCCAGTAAATCTTCATGACGTTGAAAGAATGTTTTATCGACACATAAATATTCAATAACTAATTCTTCAGTCACATCTTCTAACGAAATATTTTTTACTGTTGATGAATCGTGCATTACTGTTAATTCTCCCTAGAAAACACTCCAGAAAATACTTTAATCGCGGGTCCTGTCATCCTAACAGAGTGACCATTACCTTGCCAGGTAATTGTTAATGATCCACCCGGTAATGTGACTTTAACGGGGCTTTCCGTTAAACCTTGCATAATGGCAGCAATGGCTGCAGCACAAGCACCACTACCACAAGCGGATGTTTCCCCAACACCGCGCTCATATACCCGTAATTTCAAATTAATACTATCTTGGATTTGCATAAATCCTACATTCACACTCTCTGGAAAAACCGCTTGCTGTTGTAGTAACTTGCCCCATATTTCAACAGGTGCTTGTTGAATATCTGCAATGGTAATAACCGCATGAGGATTTCCCATCGATAATATTACCATAGATAGGGGTTGGTTAATGCCTGGGATAGTAAGAGTATATGATAAGGCCGGTGTGTTGGTAAGAAATGGGATTTTTTCAGGATCAAATAGTGGCTGTCCCATATCCACGGTGACTAAACTAGGTGCTTGTAAAGTAGCGGTTAATAATCGTTCTTTTGTTTTTAATGTGATAGTGGTTTTATCGGTAAACCCTTTATCGCGCACAAACGCAGCAACACAACGCGCACCATTTCCGCATTGTGCCACTTCGGTGCCATCAGCATTAAAAATACGATAACTAAAATCGACATGAGGTTCATCTGCTGGACCAACAAGCAGGATTTGATCGCAGCCAATACCGGTATGCCTGTTAGATATATCCCTAACAAAATTTTCATCTAAGGACACATCTTGCGTCAGGGTATCGATGACGACAAAGTCGTTACCTAGCCCGTGCATTTTAGTGAAGATGATATCCATAGGGGTTCCTTAAGGTTTTAGTTAGTTTAAAGAATACTATTATGATGGCGATAGGACAAGTGTGTAGGATAGATATTCTGGATCCCGAATATTCAGTGTATCTAAGCTCGCTACGCTCACTAAGATACACTACAATTCCGGGAACCGAGTAATAGGTATCGGAAAATTACATCGGTAGCAGAATGTGCGGTTCCCGGAAATTACAGCCACTTAATGAGTGCGTAGCACGAATTTAGTGGCTGTTATTATCCGGGATCCAGTTCATGTTAAAAATGAATTATAATACGCCTTTCTCCCAGAAAGCCCTTCAAGGAACTCCCATGTCAGCCACCGATATTCTAAATCTAATCCAAACCCACCACATTCAATTCGTCGATTTACGATTTACCGATACCAAAGGGAAAGAACAACATATCACTGTTCCCGCCAAAGTGGTTGATGAAACTTTTTTAACGCAACAGGGTAAAGCATTTGATGGATCATCTATTGCAGGTTGGAAATCAATTAATGAGTCAGACATGCTGTTAATGCCTGATAATGATACCGTTTTTATCGATCCGTTTAGAGATGAGGCGACATTAGTATTACGATGCGATGTCATAGAGCCAACCACGCATCAAGGTTATAACCGTGATCCGCGTTATATCGCTAAATGTGCCGAAAAATATCTGATTGAAAGCGGCATTGCTGATGTTTGTTTTTTTGGCCCAGAGCCAGAATTTTTTATTTTCGATACTATTCGTTGGTCCAATAAAATGAACCAGGTAATGCACCAAATTGATTCTGAGCAAGGCCCCTGGAATACCGGTAAAAAATATGCAACAGGTAATAGGGGACATCGAGCAACAATTAAAAATGGCAATTTTTCAGTTTTCCCTATCGATTCTTTGCAAGCGATTCGCTCTGCTATTTGTATCATTTTAGAAGACCTGGGATTCTCCGTTGAAGCGCATCACCATGAAATGGCAACGGCAGGTCAAAGCGAGGTGGTTACACGTTTTAACAGTTTATTAAAGAAAGCTGATGAATTAATGATTTTTAAATATGTAGTCCATAACGTGGCGCATAGTTTTGGTAAAACAGCCACGTTTATGCCCAAACCATTAATTGGTGATAATGGTAACGGCATGCACTGTCATTTATCACTATCAAAAAATGGCCAGAATTTATTTGCTGGCGATAACTATGCCCATTTATCCGACACGGCATTATTCTTTATTGGTGGCGTCATTCATCATGCACGCGCTCTCAATGCATTAACTAACCCCGGGACCAATAGCTACAAACGCTTAATTCCAAAGTTTGGCGCGCCGGTTATGTTGGCTTATTCTACATTGAACCGCTCTGCACTGATTCGAATCCCTTATGGTGCAACAACTGCCTCGCGCCGGATTGAAGTTCGTTTCCCCGATGCTATTGCTAATCCTTACTTAGCTTTTTCCGCCATACTGATGGCAGGGCTTGATGGTATTAAACATAAAATGCATCCTGGCGAACCTATGGAAAATGATTTATATCGCATGCCTGTTGATGTAGCTCAACAAATACCAACTTTATGTCATTCTTTAGACCAAGCTTTGGACTGTTTAGATGTTGACCGTGACTTTTTATTAGAGGGTGGTGTATTTACGAATGATTTTATCGATAGTTATATCGAATTAAAAACTGAGGAAGTACAACGACTTAGAATGGCTACGCATCCAGTGGAATTTGAGATGTATTATAGTTAGCCCCCGTCATTGCGAGGAGCGAAGCGACGTGGCAATCCAGGCGGGACTCACTATCACAGGGATTGCCACGTCGATTCGCTCCTCGCAATGACGGTTCTGCGGACCTTTCTAGGAGTAATACATAACAAAAAATCACTACTGCACACCAGCAAAATAGATTATAATAACGCCTTCTTTTCTCGCCATATCATATACCTCCAAGGAGCATACCATGTCAGCCGCTGATGTTTTAGGTTTAATTGAAACGCATGAAATTAAATTTGTTGATTTACGATTTATTGATACTAAGGGAAAAGAACAGCATGTTACTGTTCCTGCGTCCGTAGTAGATGAATCTTTTTTAACACAACACGGCAAAGCGTTTGATGGCTCTTCTATTGCAGGTTGGAAAGCAATTAATGAGTCTGACATGCTGTTAATGACAGATAATGATACAGCTTTTATTGATCCTTTCAGTGAGGATGCAACATTAATTTTACGTTGCGATGTGGTTGATCCTGCTACAGGAAAAGGCTATAACCGTGATCCCCGTTATATCGCCAAATGCGCTGAAAAATATCTCATCGATAGCGGTGTTGCTGATACCTGTTTGATTGGTCCTGAGCCAGAATTTTTTATATTTGATGATATTCGTTGGTCTAATCAAATGCATAATGTTATGTACCAAATTGATTCAGCAGAAGGCTCATGGAATACCGGTAAAAAATATGATGATGGTAATATGGGACATCGTCCAGCGACTAAAGGTGGCTATTTCCCTGTTCCTCCTGTAGATTCTTCACAAGATATTCGTTCTGCTATTTGCATGATTTTAGATGAAATTGGTATCGAGGCTGAGGCGCATCACCATGAAGTGGCAACAGCGAATCAAAATGAAGTGGCTACAAAATTCAACAGTTTATTGAAGAAAGCTGATGAATTAATGAATTTTAAATATGTAGTTCATAATGTAGCGCATAGCTTTGGTAAAACAGCGACGTTTATGCCAAAACCATTAGTAGGTGATAATGGTAATGGTATGCACTGCCATTTATCCTTATCGAAAAAAGGCCAGAATTTATTTGCTGGTGATGATTATGCACACTTATCTGAAACCGCATTATTCTTTATTGGCGGCGTGATTAAACATGCTCGTGCATTAAATGCTTTTACCAATCCAGGAACCAACAGCTACAAACGTTTGGTGCCAGGATTTGAAGCACCCGTTATGCTCGCTTATTCTGCTCGTAATCGTTCTGCGTCTATTCGTGTGCCTTATACCACTACCGAAAAAGCACGCCGTATTGAAGTACGCTTCCCTGATGCAACAGCTAATCCTTATTTAGCTTTTTCAGCGATATTAATGGCAGGGTTAGATGGTATTAAGCATAAAATTCATCCTGGTGAACCTATGGAACAAGATTTGTACCATTTGACCCCAGCACAAGCTAAAGAAATTCCAACAGTTTGTCATTCTTTGGATCAAGCTTTGGATTATTTAGACGAGGATCGTGGCTTTTTATTAGAGGGCAATGTGTTCACTAACGATTTTATCGATAGTTATATTGCGCTAAAGAATGAAGAAGTCCAAAGGCTAAGAATGTCTACGCATCCGTTGGAATTTGAGATGTATTATAGTTTGTAAGATGTTTATTGCCTTGTAGAGAGATCGTTTCCCCTCACCCTCGCAAGCTTACGCTTGCATATCCCTCTCCCACAAGGGGAGAGGGGAATGCTTTAGTGAGATCTTGCTAGCGTCAACCCCTCTCCCCTTGTGGGAGAGGGATATGTCAGCAAAGCTGACGAGGGTGAGGGGAAAGGCCCATCTATGAAGAGCCAATCCCCCATTCCCCCCATCCGATATTCTCTGTATACTGAAATCATATACCTGTAGTTTCACCAAGGTATAAAAGGGGAATTACAATGCCAAATTTAATACTAAACCCCACAGCTTTAGCACAATGGCACACGCTATTGAATGAAGCGCAAGCCCATTGTGCCTTACAAATCAACGAGGAAATTGAAAGTTACGTGATTTTTATGCTGATGCGCCATATAAATGACGCTCACCTTGCTAACCGTACATTGGCCGTAGATTACCTTACTGCCATACAAGAAAACGTTAACTCGCAACAAACCCAGTTACGCGAAGTAGGTGATAATTGCTTAATTATTGCCGGTTTATTTCCACAAAGAGCCGAGAAAAAACTGGTAAGAATTAGCTATTTTGTAAATATTGGCCAAGGCGCATATCACATGTTGGCTGAGCGTAGTAACACTTTTGCCACTTTATTTGACGATTTAGCCGCACAATTCGTGCAGTTAATGGATATTTTACAAGCCATGCGCCAAGTAGCGCGTGAAATCCCAATTCTCTCACCCTTACAAGCAGCCGAGTTATGGGAAGATACGGGGAGCAAGCAGGCATTTTCTCAATTAAAACAATATACTAGCAATATACCAGTGACCTCTGAGGATGATCAAAAACGAACAAAACACTAACTATCCTACTTGGCACAGCAATTGAACAGTCTTTGATAGGCAGAAATAACAAAAATCAATGCGTTATAATAAAAAATAATCTGTTAAGAAATGGTAACAGTCGAATGCCTAACTGTGGTAGAATATTACTACAATTTAGAATAGGGGTTTAGTTTAACTTTTTTAGAGATAGAGATATAAAGATGCCAGGCGCTGAAAGCGAACTTACAATACAGCCTCAAGCAAAAGTGATCCAACAAGATGGCAGTCACATTGCTGATGCTGTGTTGAAATCTAGGGAAGACCCTATTTTAGCAACATCTGTAATGCTTATTTTTGCTCGGGATGGTTACGCTACGCGTATTCGCCACAATGATGTATCGGGTCCTAATTTAAGCACCGTTGATCCCCAATGGCTAAGTTCAACTACAAGTGCAATTTTTACAAGTGCAATTTTTAATAGTAAAGATGCCAATGAAAACTTCCTAAAAAATATGGATCCGCTTATTCAAGGATTTTTTCGAGGAGATGTTCAGCTAGCAAGGCTTGCTTTTTGTCTCACCATTCAACGCAGTTTATTTGAGCTCAATGTTGATTCGTTGGGGACACTCACAGAAGATATAAATGCTCGCTTGGCATATCAAGCCTCATCTTCGAGCACTCAGCAATCTGCAGTTATTATGCAAACGGTTCCAATTGGCCGCAGTGTCAGTATGGATAATATTTGTATTTCAGATACACGCTATGCCATTCGCTTTTCAAGTTCTACCAGATGTTTCTCGACACTCACAGATGATGGTGTGGAACAACAGCTGCTCTTAGGAGAAAATGGGGATTTTATTAGATTACAAGACGTCACTATTAGAGCACAAGATGGTACTGTTCTTGCTGATAATACATTAAGAATGGTTATTAAAGACATGAGAAGTCATGCCACTTTCGAAGGATTGGAACCGTTTTTACATGATAGGAACAGTATGCGACAGCAATCTGTTGAGCATGGTAGAACAGTAGCTCATTATCCCCAATCCAGGTTACAACTTCCTTTATTATTACCCAGTATTACTACTGATTATTGGTTTGAAATTGATCGTTCGCGATCGGTAGAAGGGCAATATGTAGTAACCAATCCCTCTTACGCCCATGTTCTGCCCAGCCCTCCCACAGGTAATGTTTCACTTGCACTAGGTGAAACAGGCTCAGTGTATACATTAATAAATGAAGTGTGTCAGGCCGTCATTCATTATGAACATCTTTGTTATCGTCGTTTATTGCACAAATCGCTCTCATCATGTACTGATGAAGAATATAATCAGTTTGTTGCTAAAGTCGCAAATGATGTTAAAAATGTGCAACAATTTTACTCCGAATTGCAGATAATATTGCGCTTTCCTATACCAGAAAAACGTTGGCAATTAGCTTGCATATTAGTGCAACAAGCAAGTAATAATCAAATGGTTACTCTAGAACAAGCAGCAATACAAGCGGAAGTTCATCAATTATTTCAAGCGCAATATCAAGTCAATTATGCGCATCTCAAAGAAGATGCGTTATTTCCTAGTGTATTAAGTACCTTTACAAAATCTTTGACAGAGCATCCTGATGCAGACGATAAGTTGCTCGTAGATATTCATACTTACTCTAAACGATATCCTGCGCAAATGAATGCAATTGGTAAGGTCTTATCAGCACAAGAGATTATGCAAAATTTTGCTGCTATTTGTAAGATGGTAGAAGAAGTAAGTCGAAAACCTGAAAGAGATCTCTGGCTTCTTGTAGAGAATCCTGCTCGAAATACATATGGAAATCTCAATGAATGTGCAAGAGGTATAGCAATTTTATCTTTAGGCTTTCATGAAGATTTAATTGATTTTTTTAGAAAAAATTCAGAGCAAGTTTATCCGCATCAAGATTTATTAAAGAAGCATCCGTCAATAATTGCACGACATCAACAATTTGTAGCTGATAATCTTGAGCATCTGAGTACAAGAAAAAATATTTTTAGAGTAGAAGAAGTATTTCAATATATTTCCAATCTTGCCGGTTATTTTCCGCTAGGCAGATTTAGTGTGCTTGCAGAAGAAACCAATAAAAATGAAGGGTTTAAACAATTACTCTCTATAGCAAAAAATGACAAATCACAAAATGCCGCTTTCTTCGCTGCTAAACTCGATTCTTTAGTTGCGCGTGAATTCCCAGGGGCAATAGATGAGGCCACTAATCAATATATTCAAGATCTTGCTCTTCAGACTTTGGGATTTAGTAAAGAGGTTGTAACACATTTAAGACAACAAGGATTAATCACTAATTTTATTGGTTTTCTTGACCGACATCCCCCTGGTCTTATCGATCGTATTCCTCGTGATATTCATCAACTAACCGATTTTTTTCGGATAGCAGATTATATGCAGACCCTAAATCAGGCAACATTATTTGCTATGGTTTCGAATTCAAACGATCAAAATGAATTGATTTTAAGACCTGTTTTAGAGCAAAACAGTGTTAATAGTTCGAATAATCCTCTTATCCAAGATATGGCTATGCAAGCTTTGGGGATATTCGGGAAAAAAACATTGCTTGAAAATAAAAGACCAGCTTTTAAGTTCTTAGAAGAAGTTGAACAGTTCAGATTGCTTGGTTTTGGCGCAGATGTTATAGAGCAATTAAGAGTACACGATCTGTACGATAAATTTTGTAATTTTATTGATCTTGCGCTACCCATTTTAACTACGGAAATTCCTAAAGAACCTGCGCAACTTATCCTTTTACTTCAGATGAGTTCACTAGATAATAAAGCGCTAATTAACCTATTTGAAAATAATCAAAGCAGTGATCCGGGTGATCGTAAAGATAATTTTGAGCTTCAAAGAACAGCTAGGCAAATTTTGCGAATACGAATGTATAGTGATAGAAATTCGCCTGAGATTAGTACAGAGCAAGCAGGGTACTTAAGAGTATTGGGTTTTGGCTCAGACATTATAGAGCAGTTAAGAGCAAAAAATTTATTCGTTACATTTAGGCAATTTCTTGCTCTAGTGCCCTCGTCTTTAATTAGTAGTATTCCGAGAGACCTCCCAGAACTCATGACTTTTCTGGAGCTAATATCAAAAGATAGAGAAACTTTGGTTGCAATGTCAACGAATAGCGCAAGTGATGAGATTAGTAGTTTTACTAATCAACGCTTGGCCAAGCTAATTTTGCAGATTACAAAACCTGATAGTAGGCCACGAATTACTTTTAGTAACGCTAGATACTTCAACCCTTTCTCAGCAGAGATAGGAGTTCAGAAAATATTGTTATTATTAGCAAATATCGATTCTGCTTCGCCCTTACAAAAAGAAGAGCTTTTTATCAGTAAACGAGCTACCGTTACCAAGTTTTTAGAAACAGTTGGAATTCAAGATACACCAGCGAACCTTAGTGCACTTGTAAATCTTGCCCAATTTGAGTTTGGTTTTGTAACGACTGAAGATAGACAGTTTGTGCAACAGGCAAGAACGTTTGTCTTTGCTAATTTAGCTCATGTCAAAGCACACAAACAGTCTATTAAAATTATCGATGCTACTATTCGTCAATATGCAGCAACAATATCATCAAATTCTGAATCTCGACAGAAATTATTAGAGTTACTTGGTGCAGATAAAAAGAATATTATCGCGTTATGTTCGGCAGCAAGTAACACACCAGTAGAAAGTGCCGCTATTAATACAGCAACTTATCAACAAATACAGCTATGGGTACTTAACGCATTAGACTTACCTATTTCACCTGAAAATTTAGTGTTTTATAGTTTTCATGCTCCCTTTGTAAGAGAAAATTTACAGTTGGTTTTAGATCACCATGAATTCTTTAGCATGCATGTTGATATTTTAGAGTCATGGAATGCTAAAGAGTTAGCAATTGCTAAACAGCCAGATGTGATTAGTATGCTCGAAGTACTTGGCGAGCTCTCTGAGAATGAGAAAGTAGCTCTTCTTTTAAAGTGCGTTGAAGACTATACAAACCTATCAGCTAATGTTCCAGCAGAGCAACAAATACAAATTAAATTATTAATTGATATTCTTCTCAATGAAATGTGTCGTGATAGAACGCTATTTCCTAAGATGAAAATGTATGAGAATGCATTAACAAATATTTCACTACCCTTGAGCCACACTCAAGAAAGATTAAAGAATAGAATGCTTGAAGTTATGCAGCGCCCAACAGGCGAAGCTTCTCCACAGCACGATAATCCACAAAATACTATTGCTACTTTTTTTGCGCTTCTTCAAGAGAGAAGAACAGCAGATAGCCCTCCTAAAGCGATGGAATGCAAAATATTGATAGAAATAGCCATAGCTCAAATAATTGTTGATGTGAAAAATCTCTATGATAAAAAAAGAGTCGACGATGCAACTCCGCTTAGAGAAAAAGCGAAAGAAAAGGAAGAAATAGCCAATTTTATTCAAAAACTATTACAGTATCTAACAAATGAAAATCCCTCCTTAAATTTTATTATAGAGCTAATCGAGTCATTGCAAAAAGATACACCTAGACTAGGAGAACAATATCAAACGCTATTAAAAGTTGGCGAAGTGGGCTTCATTAATGACAGATTAAAACAATCTGTCATTGAAATAGCAGCAGCATTTTTGACCATGCAGCGTGATACTTTAAAACAAGAGCATCAACAACATATTGATTTGTTTGAAAGTATGAGTACCATGCCGAATAATTCCGCAGCTGCACTGTATGTTTATTATGTGTTGCAAAACACTTTACAACCAACAGAACAGGCAAGTGCAGCAGTCAACTCGTTAAAAGGATTTTTGACACAGCAGCATAGAAGATTGGATAGTTTAGTCACTATTTTAAAATCCAATGCCAATATCAATAGGTTTTTTGCAAATATTGTAATACCAAATTTGGATAATTTAAGTAATTATCCAAATGAACTTTGTCGAATCGCAGCTTATTTTAGAGCCTTACAAACTACTAAGATCAATGCTCCAGAAATAGGATTAGTGATTGAAATAATAAATGGCATGCTTGACCAGCAGCAACAGATGAGATACATATTATCTAGTGTTAAACATAATCAAGTATTAAGTAATTTACTCTTAAGAGAAACACCTCCTACGACTGGAGAAGTATTACAAATAATTGCTACCTCACGAAAGACAAAAAAATTATCAGAAGGAGCTAAAAGAGAGCTCATTATGGTTGGTAGTTTAATTGCTTCTTTAGGAACAGAATATGAACAGGATAGAGCTGGACTTTCCGGTACTCGTCGTCCGCCACTAGTACGTGTGCCTTCCGGTGAAAGTTTATTACCAGAGCACGGGCTGTCTCCATCCCCTATAGCTGAAGCCGCAACTGTGCCTGTAGTAATAATACCCACACTACAAACTGTTGCTGCAGCGAGAGGCGATTTAAACGCTAGACTAAATGCATTATTTAACAATGCTGTTCCCGACACAATGTCCGGCGTAATGGATACTATTTTAGAACCTGCACCGAGTGATGCCGAAAAATTAATTTTACTGGGTCAATTAACCCAAATTGTTGCTGCAATAAATAATCAACAAAACCTCAATACAGACATTGAGCGTTTAGCAGAATTTGGCAATACATCGAAACAAGAATTATTACACCGAATGACAGGTAATAATGCAATAACCATAACTCCTCAATTCGATAATTTTGTGCAAGAAATAGCCAATCGTGTATTAACTGTGAGAAGTGAGTCTTCAACTTACCTGAAATTCTATCTGCGCGGCAATAAAGGCAAATTTGAACCCTCTAAGGAATTAAAGCGTGAAATAGCAAAAGAAATAAGCAAATTAGAAGGACAAATTGATGAGCTTTTAACTTATCATTCTTCCAATCCTTTTGCTGCGAAATCATATCCTAGCGTAGATAGAGCTCTAGGTGATCGGGAAAGAGCTCCAAAATTATTATCATTAGTAGCACAATATACAGTATTAAAATCGCTCGTGAAGTCTAATCCCAATATCACACTCGATGCAGATTTGGTATTTAGGATAGATGGCAAAACAGTAGGTGACCTAATAAGCAATAAAGCGACTTTAAGTGCGAGTATTTTATCCTTAAAAGCAGCAGAGGTGGGGATACATGCTCAAGTAATAGCAATTGCAACGACACTCGGAAAAAACCCTGATCCTATTCATGAAGTACAACAAATTACGCTTGATCTTGAGAGTAAAACCAGTCGTCAAATACAAAAATTGGGTGCGGAAATCGCTACACAAGAACTTGGTTTCGAAGTGTTTGATTTTACAGAGTCCAGTCGAGACTTTCTTGGAACAGCCCATATATTTCAAGTTGAACCGAAGAATCAAACGCTTATGCGCCGTTTAAATCAACAAATTGATAGAGTTCATCTTCAACTGCGAGATAAAACAAAAATTGCAGCAGACGGTAAAACGATGGCACATTTGTTTGGATATAATTCCTTGCGTAGAAAGGGAATATTGGGTGTATTTAAACGCGAAGAAGCCTGGCAGAATAAATTAAATGCATTAATTTTTATAAAGGAAGCAGCATTACAAGGAAAATTATGTCTAAATAAAAAAGGCGAGTTAGCGATAACGGGAAATCTGGAAGTTAATGCTCACTTGCGTGATATTACTGTTAATGGCGCCGCTCTTGCTGATAACGCTTTTACTCCTACTAACTTTAAAGCTTTAGTTAACGATAACAAAAATGTTGGACATGCTGGGTTTTTCAACGGTGCTAATACCAGTGAAACCAATGCAGTCATTGAATTATTCCAACAATATATTCGTAATAATGTTGAATTACAATTACATCCAGCTGAAAGCCCCAATACTCATGTTCGTCTCACACCACCCGGTCATTAATAAAATCTCGCACTAAATAACCTCAACTGCGAATTCTTTTCACTGCCTTTAACCAACCATCGTAAAGCTTTTGTGCTTCTTGCTTATCCATTTGTGGGGAGAATTGTTGCTGTGCTTGCCATAATTTAGCAATATCATCTAATGAGTTATAAAATCCCAATGCTAATCCAGCAAATAAGGCAGCACCTAAAGCGGTTGTTTCAGTGACTTTTGGACGCTGCACCGGAATACCTAACATATCAGCTAAGAATTGCATTAACCAATCATTAACAACCATACCACCATCAACACGCAATTCCATTAATTGAGGAGCACCATCTTGCATCATAGCCGTTAATAAATCACGACTTTGATAACAAACCGATTCTAAAGCAGCGCGCACAATATGTGCTACACCACTATTTCGTGTTAATCCTAAAATAGCACCACGAGCGAGTGGATCCCAATAGGGCGCACCTAAACCAGTAAATGCGGGAACTAAATAAACACCTTCAGTATTGGGTACAGTATGTGCTAAATTTTCTGTTTCACTGGCACTGTGAATTAATTGGACGGTATCACGCAACCATTGCACAGCAGCGCCGGCTACAAATATACTGCCTTCTAATGCGTAGCTGGGTTTATTATTTAAGCGATAAGCAACGGTAGAAAGTAATTTATTTTTAGAATCAACTACTTTATGGCCCGTATGCATCATCATAAAACAACCGGTGCCATACGTTGATTTTGCCATACCTTCATTAAAACACGCTTGTCCTACCATAGCAGCTTGCTGATCACCTAATATAGCCATAATCGGTAATGAGGTGCCAAATAATTCAGGGATAGTGTGGCCAAAACAGCCGCTGCTATCTTTGACCTCTGGTAATAAAGAAGAGGGAATTGCGAATAAATCGAGTAATTCATTATCCCATTGTTGGGTGTGAATATTAAATAATAAGGTTCGTGCTGCATTAGTTGCATCGGTGGCGTGAGCTTTCCCGCCGGTTAAATGCCATAATAAATAACTATCAATAGTGCCGAAAGCTAATTGCCCTTGCTCGGCTAATTGTCGTGCTTCAGGAACATTTTTTAATATCCAATGAATTTTACTGGCAGAAAAATACGGATCAATTAATAACCCGGTTTTTTTATGGATAATATTTTCACATCCTTTAGCAACAAGCTCACCACAAAATTCCGCTGTACGCCGATCTTGCCAAACAATAGCAGAATAAATAGGCTTGCCGGTTTTTCTATGCCAAATAATGGTTGTTTCACGTTGATTGGTAATCCCAATACCCGCGATTTTATCGCTAGTGAGTGATAATTGTTGGATGACATTGCGACACATTTCAACAGTGTGCTGCCAAATTTGCTCAGGATTATGTTCTACCCATCCTTCCTGCGGAAAATGTTGGGTTAATTCTTGTTGACTCGTGCTAAGGGGAAGGCCTTTTTCATTGAAAATAATTGCACGCGTGCTGGTGGTGCCTTGATCGATAGCTAGTAAGTACATTATCGCTCCTTATTGTTTTTGAATTATAATTTCTTACTAAAGTTACTGCCCCCTCACCCTCGTCAGCTTCGCTGACGAGGGTGAGGGGTGGAACGTGGCACGGAATTTATTTCAACAATTCCTTCAAAAATTGCCCCGTATATGACGATTTATGTTTTGCCACTTGCTCTGGCGTTCCCGCCACAACAACCGCGCCGCCTTTGCCGCCACCTTCTGGTCCTAAATCAATTATCCAATCGGCAGTTTTAATCACATCTAAATTATGCTCAATGACGATAATCGTATTACCGTGATCACGCAAACGATGTAATACCTGTAATAACTGACGCACGTCATCAAAATGTAAACCTGTTGTCGGCTCATCTAATAAATATAACGTATTCCCTGTATCTCTCTTCGATAATTCCCGTGATAATTTAACGCGCTGCGCCTCACCACCCGATAATGTCGTCGCATTTTGTCCTAACGTAATATAACCCAAACCCACATCCAATAACGTTTGTAATTTACGTGCAATCACAGGAACTGCATCAAAAAATTCACGGGCTTCTTCCACCGTCATATTTAATATATCTAAAATCGATTTATGTTTATAAGTAATGTCTAACGTTTCACGATTATAGCGCTGCCCTTTACAAATATCGCAAGGGACATAAATATCGGGTAAAAAGTGCATTGCCACTTTAATAACGCCATCGCCTTGACACGCTTCACATCGCCCGCCTTTTACATTAAAACTAAATCGTCCTGCTTGGTAACCCCGTGAGCGCGCCTCAGGTGTACCAGCAAATAATTCACGAATAGCCGTAAACATACCTGTATACGTTGCAGGATTAGAACGGGGCGTGCGACCAATGGGACTTTGATTAATAGCAATGATTTTATCCAATTTTTCCAGCCCTTCAATACCAATGCAAGGTGCGGGTTGTTGTTCACAGCCATCACGTTGTAATACATTGGCAACAAGAGGATATAACGTATCATTTACTAAAGTCGATTTACCCGAACCAGAAACACCCGTAACACAAATAAATAATCCAAGCGGAAATAGCACATCAATATTTTTTAAATTATTACCGGTTGCGCCTGTTAATTTAACACAACGTTTTTTATCAACAGGCTGACGTTTTTCTGGTAACTCAATGCGTTTTTTTCCTGATAAATATTGTCCAGTTAATGAGCGAGGATTATTCATGATGGCTTTTGGCGTGCCTTGCGCCACAATTATACCACCGTGTACGCCTGCGCCAGGGCCAATATCGATCACATTATCCGCCAAAAGAATAGTATCTTCATCATGCTCTACAACAATTACCGTATTACCCAGATCGCGCAATTGCGTTAATGTACCCAATAATCGCGCATTATCGCGTTGATGAAGACCAATGGTAGGTTCGTCTAATACATACATAACGCCCACTAATCCCGCACCAATTTGACTCGCCAAGCGAATACGCTGCGCTTCACCACCCGATAATGTATCGGCACTACGTTGTAAGCTTAAATATTCCAAACCCACATTCACTAAGAATTCTAAACGGTTGCTAATTTCCTTATTAATTTTTTTAGCAATTTCGCCGCGTTTACCACTTAATTTTAATTTCTCAAAAAATTTATGCGCATCACTAATAGGCAATTGGCAAATGTCGGGTAAATTACGATCATTAATAAATACATTCCGTGCTTCTAATTTTAAACGTGCTCCTTGACAGGCAGGGCATAATTGACTGGTTAAATATTTAGATAATTCATCGCGTACCATTTGCGAATCCGTTTCACGGTAACGTCGCTCCATATTGGGTAATATGCCTTCAAACGGCTGTACTTTTTCATACACTTGACCCGAATCAGCCTGGTAGCGAAAACGGATTTTCTCATCACCACTACCGCGCAATAAGATATCTTGTAGACCGTTCTTTAATTTACCAAATGGCGTATTTATATCAAATTTATAATGTTTGGCTAAACAATCGAGCAAATAAAAATAAAAGGCGTGACGTTTATCCCATCCACGAATGGCACCATCAGCCAAACTCAGCTTTTCATCATGAATAATTTTCTTTGGATCAAAAAATGATTTTACACCTAAGCCATCGCAATCAGGACAAGCACCAGCAGGATTATTAAAAGAAAATAAACGAGGTTCTAATTCAGATAAACTATATCCGCAATGTACACAACCTAATTTAGACGAAAATACCAAATCCTCTTTTTTACCTTCCATATAAGCGATATGAACAAGGCCTTCCGTTAACTTTAATGCGGTTTCTAATGATTCGCTCAAACGTAAGCGAATATCAGGTTGTACTTTGATGCGGTCAACCACGACTTCAATAGTGTGTTTTTGCCGTAAATTTAATTTGGGTGCGTTATCAAGCTCAACTAATTCACCATTAATGCGAGCACGCACAAATCCCTTGCTACGCAAATTCTCTATTAATTGAATATGTTCACCCTTACGTAATTGTACGACAGGCGCTAACACCATCAGTTTCGTGTTTTCGGGTAGTGCCAAGATATTATCTATCATTTCACTAATCGTTTGTGCTGCAAGAGGTACATGGTGAATTGGGCAATAAGCAACACCTACACGTGCGAATAATAATCGCAAATAATCATGAATTTCTGTAATTGTACCGACCGTTGATCGGGGATTATGCGAGGTGGATTTTTGCTCGATAGAAATCGCAGGGGATAATCCCTCAATCATATCAACATCGGGTTTTTCCATCATCGACAAAAATTGACGTGCATAAGCGGATAAGGACTCAACATAGCGCCTTTGGCCTTCTGCATACAGTGTGTCAAATGCTAAAGAGGATTTGCCAGAGCCAGAAGGGCCTGTAATGACAATCAGTTTATCGCGTGGTAAGTCCACATCAATATTTTTTAAATTGTGCGTACGCGCACCTCGAATATGAATGCTATGCATTTATGTTTAGCCTCGCCTCAACGAAAATATGATATACTGCTCGCGCCATTATTCTACATTATCTAACACGAATATGCCCATACAACTTTCATCCTATCGAGCCGTATTACCTTTGGCATTAATTTATGCTTTGCGAATGCTGGGCTTGTTCATGCTTTTGCCGCTTATTGCGTTATATGCGGAAGATTTAGCGCACGCTACACCGACTTTGATGGGTATTGCCTTTGGAATTTATGGATTAACGCAAGCAGGGTTGCAAATTCCCTTTGGTGCGTTATCAGATAGATTTGGTCGTAAACGTTTAATTTGCGCTGGATTATTGCTATTTATTTTGGGCAGTATCATCGCTGCATTCGCAACCAGCATTTATGGCCTTATTTTAGGACGCGCACTACAAGGCGCAGGAGCTATCTCAGGGGTAGTTATTGCTTTGGTAGCTGATCTCACCCCTGAAAAAGAGCGAACTTTTGCGATGGCGATTATTGGCATTAGTATTGGTGCAACGTTTTCACTCGCTTTTGCTTTATCACCGATGTTAGCAGGGTGGATAGGCGTGCCAGGGTTATTTATTTTAACAGCAATTTTAGGCTTTCTCAGTATTCTCGTGCTTTACAGCTTAGTGCCAACACCGCAAATGGCCGCCGTCCGCCCGGTGTTAAATCGGCGCGAAATGCTAGCAATTTGCTTAGAACCCCGCTTGTTACGATTCGATGTATCAATCTTTTTATTGCATATGCTATTAGCGTTAACATTCATTGCCGTGCCTTTTGTACTGCGCGATCAATTAGGTATTCCAATTAGTGAACAAGGTCGTGTCTATTTGCCGGTGTTATTGGCATCGTTTCTTGGCTTAATTCCGGTACTGATTTTTTCCAGAAAGCCACAATTCATGAAAGGATTGTTTTATGGAGCTATCATTACCATCGGTATTGCTCAATTGGTCTTTTATTGGGCAGAAGTAAAACCATGGGGTATCTATATTGGCCTTTGGTTATTTTTTGTGGCATTTAATTTTTTAGAAGCCTTGTTACCTGCCTTTATCGCGAAAGCAGCGCCGGTACAGCATAAAGGATTAGCATTAGGCGTGTATTCTACAGCACAATTTTTAGGAATATTTGTTGGCGGCGGGTTAGGCGGATTACTACTGGATAACATGGGCCTTTCTGCGTTATTCTTGGTGGGGGCTGGCGTGAGCATTGTATGGTTGTGGTTAGTATCTTCTATCCAGTATTGAATTAATCGGGTAGAATAGCGTGTACCTATTGTACCGTCATTGCGAGGAGCGAAGCGACGTGGCAATCCACACGATAGTGATATCGTAGCTGGATTGCCACGTCGCTTCGCTCCTCGCAATGACGAGAAACACCACTCTTTTTATTTTTAAGCGAGGGAAACTAACATGGCAAGAGGCATTAATAAGGTTATTTTAGTAGGTAATTTAGGCACCGATCCAGAAATCCGCTATATGCAAAATGGTGGTGTTGTTACTACGATTAGCATAGCTACAAGTGATAGCTGGAAGGATAAAGAAACCGGTCAGCAACAAGAACGTACTGAATGGCATCGCGTTGTGTTTTTTGCACGACTTGCTGAAATTGCCGGTGAATATTTACGTAAAGGCTCAAAAGTTTATGTTGAAGGTTCATTACGTACGCGTAAATGGCAGGATAAAGCTGGCCAAGATCGTTACACGACGGAAATTATTGCCAGTGAAATGCAAATGTTAGACACTCGTGGTCAAGGTTCCAATCAATCTAACGAACAACCACCTCCTTATGATACGGCTAACTCTTATGGTTACCCAGCACCAGATGCACCTTCAGCCGCTAATCCTACATCTTCACCTTCGCGCGCACCCGCAACAAGCAACGCAGGTACCGCTGATTTTGATGACGATATCCCATTTTAAAGGAGCTGATGGATGAAAATTGTAATGAAAAGGATTATAAAAACGCTGTTGTTATGTGTTGCTTTTTTAAGCCCTATCGCTTATGCCGCTACCACGGCAGAAAGTATTATGGTGGATAACGTCGTTGCAAGAGCAACACCACCTGGGCAAAAACAGTCGGCTATTTATTTAACGCTATATAATACGAGTGATAAATGGCATCAATTAGTGAATGTTACCTCGCCAGAAGCTGCGCAAATACAACTTCATACTACGGTGGAAAAGGAAGGTGTTTATAGTATGAAGCGGTTGGAAACTATAGACCTTCCCCCTAAAAAGGCCGTCAAATTAGTGCCAGGGGCTACGCATATTATGGTGATAGGATTATCAAATCCATTAAGAGAAGGTGATAACATACCGATAACATTAATTTTTGAAGATGGCAGTCATTTGCAATTACTAGCAAATATAAAAACAATGACAGGTGATAATAAGCACACTGGGCATTAATTATTTCTTTAACTTTGTGATGGATACTTACTGTGAACGATAAAACAAAATTACGCGACGAAGCCTTGCATTACCACGCACACCCAATTCCGGGTAAAACGTGTATTGCATTAACAAAATCCACTGAAACTCAACATGATTTAGCTTTAGCTTATACACCTGGCGTTGCTGAACCGGTACGAGAAATTGCTAATGATCCTAAAGCAGCTTATCAATATACCAATAAAGGTAATTTAATTGGTGTTATTACTGATGGTACTGCTGTATTAGGGCTTGGTAATGTGGGTGCTTTAGCGGGTAAACCGGTAATGGAAGGAAAAGCGGTTTTATTTAAACGTTTTGCAGATATCGATGTGTTTGATATCGAAGTCAATACCAAAGATCCTCAAGCATTTATTAATACGGTTGTTCGCATTGCCCCCACTTTTGGCGGTATTAATTTAGAAGATATTAAAGCACCAGAATGTTTTGAAATTGAGCGTGCTTTGATTGAACGTTTAAATATTCCCGTATTTCATGATGATCAACATGGCACCGCGATTATTGTTGCAGCTGGATTATTAAATGCGTTGGAATTACAACAAAAAGCAATTGATAATGTAAATATTGTTTGTTTAGGTGCTGGTGCTGCTGGTATCGCGACAATGCGTTTATTAGTGACGCTAGGAGCGCGACGTGAAAAGATTTTCATGGTTGATCGCAGTGGTATTATTCATACTAAACGTCATGATTTAAACCCGTATAAATTTGCTTTTGCTGCACAAACGGAAAAACGAACCTTAGAAGAGGCAATGGTCGATGCCGATGTATTTATTGGTGTTTCAGAAGCTAATATGGTAACGCCCGACATGTTAAAATCCATGGCGGCAAAACCGATTATTTTTGCATTAGCAAATCCTGATCCAGAAATTCTTCCTGAAGTGGCACATAGTGTGCGTCAGGATATTATTATGGCAACAGGTCGTAGTGATTTCCCAAATCAAGTCAATAATGTATTAGGATTTCCTTTTATTTTCCGCGGTGCTTTGGATGTACGCGCACAAAGCATTAATGAAGATATGCATATTGCCGCTGTGCATGCTATCCGCAGTTTGGTGCATGAGCCTGTGCTAGAAGAAATAAAACGTGCCTATCCTCATGATGATAGTTGGGCATTTGGTCCCAAATACATTATTCCAAAACCATTAGATCCTCGCTTAAAAATGCGAGTTTCTGCGGCGGTTGCAAGAGCAGCGGTTGATTCCGGTGTTGCTACAGCGCCTTATCCATCTCATTATCCATCAGGAGAGTAAAACATGAAACAACCCGTACGCGTCGCCGTTACCGGTGCAGCAGGGCAAATTGGTTATGCTGCATTATTTCGTATCGCAGCAGGTGAAATGTTAGGGCCCGATCAGCCTATAATTTTACAATTATTGGAATTACCACAAGCATTACCCGCTTTAAAAGGCGTCGTGATGGAGTTGGAAGATTGTGCATTTCCTTTATTACAGCAAATTATTATTAGCGATGATCCTAATGTCATTTTTAAAGATATTGATTATGCTTTATTAATTGGAGCAAGACCGCGCTCTAAAGGTATGGAGCGTAGTGATCTATTAAGCGCGAACGCTGAAATTTTTAGTGTACAAGGTAAAGCCTTAAATGCGCATGCCAAAAAGGATGTCAAAGTGTTGGTAGTGGGAAATCCTGCCAATACCAATGCGTTAATTACCCAACATTTTGCGCCATCAATTAACCCACACCAAATTCACGCTATGATGCGTTTAGATCATAATCGTGCGGTTTCTTATATTGCTAGAAAATTAAATCAACCTGTTAGTGGCATTAAACACGTTACTATTTGGGGCAATCATTCCACAACACAATACCCTGATCTTTTTCATGCCACAGCGCAAGGTAAAGTCGTTAGTGAAGCGGTTACTCAACAATGGATTAGTGACGATTTTCTTCCTACCGTTCAAAAACGTGGTGCTGCTGTTATTGAGGCGCGTGGCGCATCCAGTGCTGCAAGCGCTGCTAATGCTGCCATTAGCCACGTGCGCAATTGGGTATTAGGTACGCCTGCGGATGATTGGGTTAGCATGGGTGTGCCAAGCGATGGCAGCTATGGTATAGCGCCTGGCATCGTATTTGGTTTCCCTTGTCGTTGTGTTAATGGTGAATACCAAATTGTTCAAGATTTATCATGGAACGATTTTAGCCGTAGCAAAATAGTAGCGTCCCAGGAAGAATTATTGGAAGAGAAAGAGGCTGTTAGTAATTTATTGAAGTAAAAATCCTATGATCAATACCGATGAATACTACATGCTATATGCTCTTGATCTAGCTGCTCGCGCGTTATTTACTACTACACCTAACCCGCGAGTAGGCTGCGTTATTGTCAAGAATGATAAGATCATTGGTGAAGGTTGGCATCAAATACCAGGCGGACCTCACGCTGAAGTATTCGCTATACAACAAGCAGGTGAAGAAGCCAAAGATGCTACTTTTTATGTGACATTAGAGCCCTGCGCACATTTTGGCGCTACACCACCTTGTGTGGATGCTGTGATTGCTGCTGGCCCTAAACGGGTAGTGATTGCCATGCAAGATCCTAATCCGTTAGTCGCAGGACAAGGAATCGCAAGATTACAAACGGCTGGAATTGAAATTGAAATAGGTATTTGTGAAAAAAATGCCATCAATTTAAATCACGGTTTTATTTCACGCATGACACGCCATCGCCCTTGGGTACGCGTTAAAGCTGGGATGAGTTTAGATGGACGCACCGCTATGGCAAATGGCGAGAGTCAATGGATAACAGGCCAAGCTGCGCGTGATGATGTGCAATATGGTAGAGCAAAGAGCTGCGCTATTTTATCAGGTATTGGCACGGTATTAAGCGATGATCCATTATTAAATGTCCGTTTGCCCGATATAAAACGTCAGCCATTACGTGTCATTGTCGATTCAACTTTGCGTATTTCACCACAAGCAAAATTATTGCAAGAAAATGGCAATGTATTAATTGCAACCTGCTCGCAAGATGTTAATCGTAAAAATGCCTTAGAAAAAAAAGGTGTACTCGTCGCTGTATTGCCAGAAGATGAAAATAATAAAGTTGATTTGCTCGCGTTGATGCAACTCCTAGCTGAACAATATAAAATAAATGACGTTTGGGTAGAGGCTGGAGCAACATTAATGGGCGCATTAGCAACAGCCGAATTAGTAGATGAATATATTCTTTATATCGCACCAAAATTTTTAGGGGATAATGGAAGAGGGCTATTACATTTACCTCAATTGCAGCATTTAAACGATGCCATTAATTTAACAATTACTGAAGTAAAAATGATAGGTGAGGATTTACGAATTACAGTTGGGTAGCAGCATTAAAGCACCCTCTCCCGTAAGCGGGAGAGGGAACCGATCGTACTAAAGTCCCCTCTCCCCTTGCGGGAGAGGGAAATGCAAGCGCAGCTTGCGAGGGTGAGGGGAAAACCCTCTACAAAGTGAGAGAAACGATGTTCACCGGAATAATCCAAGCAATAGGCCATATACAATCAATAGAACACGCCAACCAAAATTGCCGTGTCCAAATTCACACCGGTAAATTATCTATTGATGATGTAACCATCGGTGATAGTATCGCCGTCAACGGCGTTTGCCTAACTGCCATTCAATGGTTACCCCAAGGTTTTATTGCCGATTTATCTGCAGAAACTTTAGCTCGCACCACATTTGCCACCGCCACAATCGATCAACCTGTGAATTTAGAAAAATGCCTCACCCCAACTACCGCTTTAGGCGGACATTTTGTAACCGGTCACATCGATGGTATTGCTGAAATTATAAAATGTGAAAGCATTGGAAACTCCCTAGTTATGAGCATAAAACTTCCAGCTGATTTAGCACGATTTGTCGCACTAAAAGGTTCTGTCACTGTCGATGGCGTCAGTTTAACCGTCAGTGATATACAACAAACTATTTTCTCTGTTGCTTTAGTCCCTCACACCTTGCAACAAACCACATTACAATATGTAAAACCAAGCTCACAAGTGAATATTGAGGTCGACATTATTGCTCGTTATGTCGCACGTTTGCTAGCGTGCCCAGCTGTAGAGCAAAAAAAGAGCAGCATAACCGCCGAATTTCTAGCAGAACACGGGTTTAACTTACAAAGAGGCCAATAAAATGTTAGTAAAGAACTCTCATACCAAATCCGCTTTAAATACTGCTGAAGAATTAATAGAAGATATTCGCCAGGGAAAAATGATCGTTTTAATGGATGATGAAGATAGAGAAAACGAAGGCGATCTAGTAATGGCTGCCCAATTTGTGCAGGCTGAAGATATTAATTTTATGACGCGTTATGGCCGTGGATTAATTTGTTTACCCATGCCACGTGAACGTTGCGAGCATTTACAATTAGCTCCGATGACGAGCACCAACCAGACGCAATATCATACTAATTTCACCGTTTCTATTGAAGCAGCCAATGGCGTAACCACCGGAATTTCCTGTGCTGATAGAGCAACCACAATTCACGCTGCAAGCGCACCCAATGCCAAATCACAAGATATTATTCAACCAGGCCATATTTTTCCTTTAATGGCGCAATCTGGTGGTGTGTTAGCGCGAGCAGGGCATACTGAGGCTGTTTGTGACTTAGTCAAATTGGCAGGAGTTGGTGATTGTGGTGTGTTAATCGAAATTTTAAATGAAGATGGCACGATGGCGCGGCGGCCTCAATTAGAGCTTTTTGCTAAACAACATAACTTAAAGATTGGTACCATTGCCGATTTAATTAACTATCGCTTGGCTAATGAACAAACCATCCAATTAGAAAAAGAAATGGATATTACCACCGAATACGGTGATTTTCGTTTATTAGCTTTTCGCGATTTACTAGATAATACGGTTCATTTGTGTATTGTGAAAGGGCAAATTAATCCAATCGACGTTACAACAGTTAGGGTTCATGTACATGATATTTTAGCCGATGGATTACAGATGATACCCATACAAAAAGGACGTTGGACGTTACCTTTTTCCCTACAAGAATTATCTAAACAATCAGCGGGTGTATTGTTATTATTAAATAAGCCAACTGATAATGAAGAATTATTATTGCAACTAGAGCGTTATCAACATCAACGTAAAGGTGAAATGGAAGAAAGCTCTTCTATGGGTCATTATCGCGTCATTGGTACAGGTTGCCAGATTTTGAAATATATCGGTGTGACAAAAATGCGATTATTAACGACAGGAAAACGATTTTACGCACTATCGGGATTTAATTTAACGATAGTGGAAACGGTTGCGGCAGGTGAATAAGAAGCATTGAAAACACCCTCTTCCTTTGTGAGAGAGGGAAATGCAAGCAAAGCTTGCGAGGGTGAGGGGACGATCTTTAATAGAATGTAGAAACTAAATCAACGAGGAATATCATGAGTTCAACAATTATCGAAGGCCATTACACAGCAGCAGCTGATACTCGTATCGCTATCGTCGCGGCCAGGTTTAATAGCCTTATCGTCGATCAATTAGTCCTTGGTGCTATCGACACCTTACAACGTCACGGTTTAAAAGAAAATCAACATCAACTCATCCGTGTACCAGGTGCATTTGAATTACCGCTAGTCATACAACAAGTCGCCCAATCACAACAATACTCAGGCATTATCGCTTTAGGTGCTGTCATTCGTGGCGCGACTCCCCATTTTGACTATGTTGCCGGACAATGCGCAACAGGTATCGCCCAAATCATGTTACAAACCAACACGCCAATTGCTTTTGGTGTATTAACCACCGATAACATTGAGCAAGCTATTGAACGCGCTGGCACTAAAGCAGGAAACAAAGGCAGTGATGCGGCACTCAGTTTATTAGAAATGATATCGTTATTACAGCAATTAGGTCATGAACATGGCAAATAATAAAAAAACCAGTTTGCGCAGTCAAGCAAGATTTCACGCGGTACAAGCGCTATATAGCTGGCAAATATCAAAAAACGATGCCACTGAAGTATTTATTAATTTATTGCCAGAAGTTGATTCCAGCGAAGTTGAGCTGGATTATTTACGTCAATTATTTTTTAGCACGATAGAATCCCAAGCTGCTATCGATGCAGCGTTATCACCTTATTTAAGTCGATCTTTAAAAGAAATTGATCCGGTGGAATTAGCGATTTTACGTTTAGGTGCTTATGAATTAATGTATTGTCTGGCAGTACCTTATCGCGTAGCCATTAATGAAGCTGTGGAAATGGCCAAAATATTCGGCGCAACCGATGGTCATAAATTTGTAAATGGAATATTAGATAAATTAGCGCAGGAAGTAAGGGCGATAGAAATTGCGGCGAAATTGGGGAGATAGATTATTAAATGGTATTTGAGGAGTTATCATTCGTAGCTGACGAGGGTGAGGGGACCGATCTATCTACAAAGTCCCTAGCCCCCCACCTCATCCAATCGAACAATTGTCTCTTCCCACGCCGTGGTGACTTGCGCTAACTCAGTTTGTAAAGCTTCTTTCTTCTTCTCTAATGCCAAGCGTTCAGCATTTTTACTGGCTTCATACAAACTGGGATTTGCAAATTGCTCAATGATTTCATGCAGCCCTTTTTCGAGAGTTTCGATTTGCATCTGCCATTTCGCAATATCCTTTTCCAATTTACCACGCAATTTTTGCTGTTGACCATCAACCACCACCGGCATTACTTTTTTAACCACCGGCTCTTTATTTTCCAACGAAATCACACCAGGTGATGCTAAATAATCCTCACCAAAATGTTGTAAATATTCATCATAAGTGCCCAAATAATCTCTAGCACCATGTGGCGTTAATGCAATGACACGATTAGCGATTTTTGAAACAAAATATTTATCATGGCTCACCAAAATTAAAGTGCCATCATAAGCAGTTAATGAATCAGCAAGCGCGTCAATAGATTCTAAATCTAAATGGTTAGTGGGCTCATCCAGTACTAATACATTATGTGCTGCTAACATGATATGTGCTAATAATAAGCGGGCGCTCTCGCCACCACTTAAAGTTAAAATTGATTTATGCGCATCATCTCCCGAAAATAAAACGCGCCCTAACATATTACGAATTGCATTACTGGATTGTTGTGATGAGTGTGCTGTTAACCAATCTAAAGCAGATTGCTGCTCGAACAACATTTCATGATGATCTTGAGCAAAATACCCGGGATAAGTTTCATGACCCCATTCGTGAGTGCCTTTATCAGCAGACAATTTGTTTAATAATATCTTTAATAACGTTGATTTACCCATTCCATTGGGGCCAATAAGCGCGATTTTTTCACCGCGGGTTACGGTAAAATGAATATTATCTAATACCACCAACTCATTAAATTGTTTGCAAATTCCTTTTACCTCTACTACCGTTTTTCCACTGCTGCGTACAGTAGGGAAATCAAAAGCAGGAGCTTGACGTGAGCTGTCTTTAATTTCAACTCGTTCAATTTTTTCTATTTGCTTAGCACGTGATTGAGCTTGTTTTGCTTTAGTGGCTTTGGCTCCAAACCGATCAATAAATGATTGTAAGTGTGCAATTTTACGCTCTTGCCCCGCCAACGCTTTCTCGCGCAATTCCGCTTGCTCAGCTTTACTTTGCAAGGCTTTTTCATAATTGCCAGGGTAAGGAGTTATTGTTTCATAATCAATGTCGAGAATATGAGTTGCGACGGTATTTAAAAAATCTCTATCATGTGAGATAAATAATAAAACCCCTTTAAATTGGGTTTTTAAAAACTGACCAAGCCAATGAATAGAAATAATATCCAAGTGGTTGGTTGGCTCATCTAATAATAAAATATCAGGATTGGAAAATAGGAGTTGCGCTAATAATACCCGTAATTTATAACCACCTGATAACGTACTTAATAAATCATGGTGTTTTGCTTGGGGAAGACCGAGCCCACATAACAATTCATGAGCAATAGCGTGTGCACTATACCCTTCTTCGTTTAATATAACTTCTTCACATTCCGCAAGTTGCATACCTTCATCAGGTGTTAGATGCTCTTGTTGCAGCAGTTTTTCCTTTTGTAATAGCGCTTGCCATAATTTAGGATTACCTTGTAATACCACATCAAGAATTGAATTGTGTTCATAACGATAATGATCTTGTTCTAATAAACCTAATTTTTTATCTTTAGGATAATTAAATGATCCCGCTGTAGCGCTTTCTTGCCCCGCGATTATCCGCAATAAAGTCGATTTGCCTGCACCATTGGCACCGACAATACCATAACGTTTTCCCGCTTGTAATTCGAGATTTACATCACAAAATAAAATCTGTTGGCCATATTGAATGGCTAAATCATAAATGCTTAACATAAAGTGCCTATAAGTTTTAAAGACCCAACCTCGCAATGACGGGGTAGTTGTTACAACTTTACCACTGAAAACGTTAAATAATGATCCAATAGTAAAGCAATAAATAAGAGTAGCAAGTAAAGTATAGAGTATTGAAATGTTTTCATAGCCATATTCGCTTTATGGCCAAATTGTAATACCAAAGCATAACCGATAAAAACAAGCCCTAATATCAACGCGGCGGTAAAATAAACCAACCCACTCATGCCAGCTGCTACGGGTAATAAACTGACCGCTAATAATAAAATACTATAAAGCGTAATACATAATTTAGTAAAAGGTATGCCATGTGTTACCGGTAACATAGGAATTCCAGCACGTGCATATTCATCGCGACGATGAATAGCTAGCGCCCAAAAATGAGGGGGCGTCCACGTGAAAATAATCAGTACTAATAACCAAGCATGCGGATCTAAACTCCCTGTAACAGCAGTCCAGCCTAATAAAGGAGGAATGGCGCCGGTTGTGCCGCCTATCACAATATTCTGCGGTGTAGCGCGTTTGAGATAAGCTGTATAAAACAAGGCATAACCCATTAATGCCAAAAAAGTTAATACAGCGGTTAATACATTAACAAATAGGCATAAAATAATCATCGCCAAAACGCCTAGAATAAACGAAAATACTAGCGCTTTTTTAGTGGTAAGACGGCCCGTTGGTATAGGACGATTTTGCGTGCGCCCCATTAATGCATCGATGCGTTGATCTATCAGATGATTAATCGCGGCAGCAGAGCCTGCTGCCAAACCGATGCCTAATAATCCAAAAAATAAGGTATGCAATGGCACCATGCCAGGCGTTGCTACAAACATACCAGCCAAAGCAGTGATTAGCATCAATGCAACAACACGGGGTTTGCAAAGCTCATAATAATCCCGCCAACGAGGTGAGGCATCGGTTGGGGGTGCAGCAGTTTGCATAGTAGACATGATAAAACTCCGAATTCAAACTAATCCTTATGCCGCAAAACATAATTCAACATCACCATCGTTAACAACAATAACGCTGCCACGGCATGGTGAAGCACAGCAATAGGCAAAGGCAGTAATTCTACCACATTCGTAATCCCTAACGTAATTTGGCTTATCAATAAAATAGCCAATACCGTTAATAGTCGATGAATGGGAACTTCTCGAGTTGCTCGCCATAATAAAACAATAAACAAAGTAAAATACACTAACGTAATCAACGCTCCCACACGATGAGCTAAATGAATCGTAACCCGCGCAGCATTCTCCAGTAACCCACCTTCAAAATTAGGGCCAACAGGGTGCCATAGGGTAAATGCATTTTTAAAATCTAAAGGCGGTAACCATTGTTGTTGGCAGGTCGGAAAATCAGGGCAAGCTAATGCCGCATAATTACTACTTGTCCAACCACCGAGTGCGATTTGTATGGCCAAAATAATCAAGCCAATTAATGCCCAACAAGGCCAGCGAGTTTGTGCTAATTGCGTGGTAGGAATTCGTGGCGCATAAGCACGCAATAATAATAACCACAATAAGGCGAGCGTGGTAAATCCACCCAATAAATGAGCCATGACTACGGTGGGATGTAATTTTAATGTTACCGTCCACATCCCAAGCAATCCTTGTGCGATAACCAATACCAATAATCCAACGGGTAACCAAAAAGGATGTCCTTTAACATGGCGATAACGATAAGCTAACCCAGCCAGTAGTAAAATTAAAAATCCTAAAGTACTTGCCACATAACGATGCACCATTTCCGTCATTGCTTTTGTTGTTTCTAACGGTGCATTAGGATAAATCGATTGCGCATGTTCCGCGTCAGGAACAAATAATTTCCCATAACAACCTGGCCAATCAGGACAACCTAAACCTGCATCGGTTAACCGCGTATAAGCACCTAAAACGACAACCACTAAGGCTAATAAAGTAGCAATCAGTGCTAATACACGAAAAGATGATGTTGTAATATAAGGGGCATTAACCATGGGACGATACTCTTAATAATTTTCTGACGTCACGTAAAATACCGTTACCCTGTGCGTCGCTGGGATAGCGCATAACGATATTACCTTGTGGATCAATTACTAAAAATCCAGCTGGAAATTTTTCTAATGCATGTTGAATAGTGTCACCATTGGTAGTCGCCAATTGAATCGTTTGATGTGGCTGCTCTTGTAAACTGGCTAAATTATCTGCAGGAACAACAGCAATATTTTTCAATAAATTCACATTGCGTCCCAACGCACGGCGGGTTGTCTGCAATTTTTCTAAATTTAATTTGCAATCAGCTGTGCAAGTACCTTGTTGTAAATAAACCAAATGCCAAATACCATCGGCATTGATAATTTCAACGGGTTTTGCATTTTCATCTTGTAAGGCCAGTGTTGCGGCAGGAATTAATGGCTGTAATAATTCGCCATAATTTGACGTGTTAAAATCATAATTTTCCCTTGTACTATACATCCAAATAGCCATTAAAATGGGGCCGATAAATATTAATACCACCAGCAGCACGCGCCAAGTAGGAATTGCCTTTTTAGTTGCAGGTTTATTATTCATAAGCTCTCCTTTTACGACGGATATATAAATAGCTAGTTAATATGAGCCAGGTGACCGCCAATGCAAACCACTGCACAGCATAACCATGATGTGTACTGGGTGGCATCTGTTGGGCCGGTTGCCAATCGGTTTGAAATCCACAGCACGAATCATACAGCAAAGCGATAAAGGGGTACACAGCTTGGTGTAAAACATGACTCATATCAACGGTAATAGGTTGTTGCAATATTAATGGCCAGCTTACTTTTGTTGGATCATAATTTTCGCCGAGTAAAAAAGGGTCCTGCGAGGGAAAATCGATAATAGCCGTGATGGTTTGCTCACCAGTCACATCAGGAATACGCGGCAAATCAGCACGCTGCGCGCCTCTTGGTACAAACCCTCTATTAATCAGTAAAATCGTTGTTGATAATGGGGCTTTTAACACAAAGGGGGTAATGACATAGTAACCTACCTGGTTATTATAGGTTCTATTATCAATCAAAAAACTGTGTTGATTATCAAAATGCCCTTGGACGATGATTTTTTGATACCGTTGCTGTACAGTGACTGGCAAGAGATTAGCTAATGGCGCCGCGGCAGCTTGTTGATTAACTGTAAAATGGTCGAGCAAGGTTTGTTTTTCCTCAGCTCTATTCAATTGCCAAAAACCAAGTGATAATAGACCAAGCTGTATACCGAGCCACGCTATAAAAATTAACCCACGTTTTATCATAATTAGGACACAACAATGTTATTTAAGGCACTGATTATAACACTATTTTTTCTCGCCCTGCTGAGTTTAGGTTTTGGCTTGTTTGGGCTATTACGGGGCGGCGATAAATCCCCTAGTCGTACCGTTAAAGCGCTTACATGGCGTATTGGCTTGTCGATATTGTTATTTATTTTGTTATTTATTGGATTTTACGAGGGGTGGATTTCACCGCATATGTTCGGTAAAGAGTAGATTATTGAAAGAAGAGTAAAAAATGTTATAATTCTTACTTAATTTTTTAATGGTAAAAGTAGGGGACATGGTTTATGGCTATCATAAAAGAAACGTTTGAAAAATCACCTGAGTCGGTTGTGCGCGGTTGCTCAACGATAGTACCAGCTGTAGGTGCCGGTGTGACGGTTGGGTGTTTTACTGGAGCAGTACCTGGTCTTATTGCTGGTGCTGTTGCTGCTCTTACAGCGTGTTTTGGATATGAGGCAGCAAAAAGAAAATATGCGGCAGATCATCACTTTATTTCGCAGGGAGATGTTGAAGATAGGCCAGCCCCAGTTGTCACACAACCAACGAGCGCTCCTGGTGGTTATGGTTCGATAGTGCCCTCTACAGAGCCGACCGGTCATGAGAGGAAGAAAGATTCTAACCAGCCAGGGTTTTTTTAATTGATATGTTTGCGTTTTAAATCATTAGTTAACATTACTATTTCTCCATAAAATTGGGGAATGGTAATGTTATTCACGATTTCTTAATCCTGATTTTGCAAGCAGCTAGGGCTTTGGTTGTATTTTTGTTATTTCTGCTTTTACTGTTTCAATGGTTGGCCTTTGCGAGGGTTCATCATTTAACATATTATTTAAGAGAGTGGTTGTATTAGTGTATTTGCTTTCCACAATCTCTCTTAATGGAGTGATAACATCCTTTCTTTTCTGATGATTGGTAATTCCAATGTAACTCAGGTCATGATAGTAGTAATTTGTAGGATCAGTTTTCCAAAACTCGCCTGCAAGTAAAATAACCAATAGTAATCCTGTTGTATAGACATCTCCAGCTCGCGTTAAGTTAGCAGGTATTGGATTTTCCACAAATTCAGGGGGTTGGTATGGTGTGGTTCCATAAGCTGGAATAATTGCTGCTTCACTGTCCTTAGCTGCAGTTTCATAATCACTAAGTCTGACCTTGTTTTCAGCATCAATAAGAAAATTTTCAAATTTTAAATCACCATGCCTCCCGCTCCATTTTTGGACAAAAGAATACACTGCTCTGACGATTGCTTCAGCAAAATATAAACGAACACTGGAGGGCAATGTTGATTGGTATTGAGCGTTCATATTTCTGGTGAAATACCGATGAAAAGAAATACCCGAATAGCGCAGATCACTATAAATTTTAAGAGCACCATCGCCGATATCACGCTCAAATACACGCCCACCCACCTGTAATTCTTTTGCAACACGTCGTTCATTAGCAAAAAATTGCACTTTTGTGGCAATTTGTCTGTTGAAAAATCTAAGCCTATCATCGATATGCATTATGAGATTTGTCCCTAATATGATGGGGGTTGAGCTATTAGGAGGGCGTGTATTTAACATTTTGATGGCATTCATAGTTCCTTTACATAAATTTAATACTAAAATTACTCGATAGCCAACATCTTGTTTACATTTAAATAAATATTCTAAATACAAATAATATCTATCCTCAACGGCTAGTAAAGAGTAAGGTAAATCATCGGGTATATGTCCGAAATACCTAGGAGTTGCTGTTTGAATTTGTATGTCACGTTTCTTCTTTTTTCTGTCTTCAAACGATTCATTATAAGTGTAAGTAATTTTTCCTAAGGATCGGTTTATCTTATAGCCAGTTATTCTTTCTTTTTTTGCACTACCTGTACGAGTGCTCCAAATAAGATATTCGCGGTCTACAATTGCAAAACGATAACGAAGTACTTGAACTTCTGGTAATGGTTTTTTTCGGTATTGACTAAGCTCTTGTAATACTTCCTTAGTAAACAGTAATTCATTTACATTGGGTAAATTTGCCTCTATCATCTTGAACATATTTTGTATGGTAACTACTCTCTGACACCACTCATATTTCATTGCGGCAAATAGGGAATAAATGCGGTGCGCAGCTTCATTTCCGCCTAGTATTTCAGGAGTGAGATGAGTTGTTAATAAAGTACCTAATGTCTTTATATTGTTTCTTTGTTTTGCTATAGGGGTTAACGGTTCTGCTGGTAAAGTGGCAGGTTTTGATGGTGTTTTATGCAAAAATCCGAGCATGAAATCGAAAGCGCTTTCTAAGACTCCTGGTGTGGGTGGGAGCACTATAGGGGCAATATACCATCTTATGCCACTGTAGGTAAGTCTATCCAGCTCCGTGGGCTCAAAGAAACCACACTCATCTTCTGTTAAATGCCTTTCAGCAATAAAAATAAATAAATCCTTTAATATAAGCATTAATTGAGCGGGCTCTAGGGGTTTTGGGCGAGGAAAAGAGGAGGTGGTGCTCATATCTTGATTTTGAATGTCTATGAGAAACTGCGAAATTGATAACGGTCCTGCTGCAAACATACTAACTCTCTTTGTACGTTAGAGAAACTACATACATGTTTACCAATAAAATCAGGGAAAAGCAATGAATGTTTGTGCTAAAAGCTATCAATATACTGAATAAAATAAATTTTTGACCAGCTCAGTATAATGCGCTTTTATAAGGCCTTGTATGCTGTTTAACTTTGATGCACAGCGAAAAGAGAGAAAGAATCCACAGAACCGCTTCGTTTTTTCTATTTGACATATTAAGCAGGAGTTATTTAATAAAATCTATTATTTTTCAATTGATTATGGTGAGTTTGCAAACCAAAAACAAATGCTTTTTCTCTAAAACTACGCCTCATTAATGAAAAATTTATGAAAGAAATAATAAGTTTAATGAAAGTACTTGAAAAAGAAAATTTATTCGTGGTAGTCTGGATTTAACAATCTCTTGGAAATGGCTGGCCCCTAGGGATTGGTCAAAGGACCTCCTAGAGATTGAATGATAGTTTATTGGATAAAAAAGATTTGTCAAGCAAATAATAACAAGATGATTGCCCATATAATTTACGAATGTAATTAATTAAATTAATTTATTATTCAAAGAGTTAAAATAGTTTGACAGTTGGTTGACTCATATGGTATAAGTTTAGAGATACCCAATAAATGGGTTAAGAAATTACAAACACGTTGTTAAGTAGAGGTGCATTATGGTGTATCCAAGACCCTGGGGTGATGATCAAAAAGCAGTGGCTCGTCAGATTCATGCAGCTTATCAAGCAGCCGTAGAGCATGCCAAAAATGATATGCCATTTAAGACGACAAAAAATGCAGCTGGCCCAACCGCCGCTCCAACCCAGCACACCTCTGCTGGCGGTGCTGCAGGTCAATCAATGCAGGCTGCTGGCAATTTAGCATCTGCCATTAATCAAAGAGGCGAGGTTGCACCTAGTGCTGCCGCAGAGAGAGATGCTGCGTCTAGTAGTAGTGCAGTAGTAACCACTGGTAATAAAGCGGTAGCTACAACAGAAGATAAAATAGTAGCGCCTATTGATGCTTATACTACAGCTGCTCACCAAGAAGCTTACAGATTTAGTGCATTAGGGGTGGGGGAGGATGGGGTTCCTATTAATTTTATATACCATGAAAGTGGTAAACCCGCTTTCATTCCTCCAGAACACTGGTCAAGATACGGATTTCCCAATCATCCCGCTAGGGCAAAATGGGGGCAACTTGCTTTAGACGCAGCCCAAAAGCTCTTTGGTTATAGTAAGGATTCACTAGCCCCATTATTTACTACCCCTGGGCAATTAGCTCGTGCAATGAATATGACTGGAAGATACGACGCTGCGGACATCCAAGGGCAACTCATTTTCTATATTTATGCAGAGCTATGCAAAATAGCCGATTTAACCGCTGATCACTCTCTTTTGTACAGAGTAATTCGTTTAGATAAGTTTTTGCATCGATTAACCTATGGGGCTATTACAATAACCTGGGCGACATCAACTGATGAATTTAGAGTTTTGCTAACTAATATTCGAGAGAAGTATGTTGGGAAAATTTTGGCTAGTGTTGCAAGTGGCGTAGAAGATATATCGGTGGTGGAATATACTGAGTCAGCATTAAATAAAATAGGCAGCTTAAGAGATAAGTTGTTTAAATTATTAACTAATATTTTGCGTGGTGATAATGATACTCACCCCTGGGATAGAACTGACATTCAATCGATGAAAGCGAGCGAGGGGCAGGAACTACCTTATAGTATAACATTACTACAAGCGCTAGATGCAAAACTCACTAAGCTTGGAAAAGGAGAAATTTTTGCTGCAAATGAAAGAAAATTAAATGGCTTATTGCAACAGTTGGAAGAGCAAACAGATGAAGGTGAGCAAGCGGTAGCAAATAGAGAAAGGATACTGCGAGATTTAAAGGAGATTCTTGATGCTTCTAGTGGAGACTTAGAATATGTTACAAGTGAAGCCGAGTTTACTGGGCTTTATGAGAAATGCTTACAAGATCCCTCTATACATCGAACATTTAGGAAAAATGCAATAGCTGAAAATCAGCAAGGTGTTTACGAAAGTCTTATATTTAGTGCATTACGTTTACTTGTCGTGTTACCGCGGCTAGAAATTGCTTATAAGATGTTAGAGCAGTTAAAACAACTCTTTAAGAATGAGGGAGAAAAAGGGGCATTTGGTACCTATTGGGAATCCAGCCAAGAAAATTTTGGAAAAATTGTTGAAGGCATAAACTTTGTTGCTAAGTTTGTGGAAACAATGTTTAAGCAATTTGAAAAAGAAGCAAAAGCGGCCGATTTTAACCAACCAGCTATGCGGTCACGGTTTGAAGATTGCGATACGTTATTTTCTGGTTCTAAGGCTTTGCTAAACGGCATTGCATCTGATTTAAGCACCATAAGATCAGAAATGGTTAAATGGCACTATTTTTATGAAGCCATGGCAGCGCAGTCTGATGAGGTTGTACTTAGAAACTTTTTAAGTGCCATTATAGTTCCTTCAATGTCTAATTACCGTATTGGCGCTAACAATAGCGTTACAATGGCTAATGTCCAGAAATTAGTAGCTTGGGCTGGCACGCATCGACGCGCAGAAGCGAGAGCTATAAAGCCTCCTGTCCCTGAGCATCGTCAAGAATTACCCCCTCATGAAAGAGGGATGTTACTAATGCTTGCTTGTAACTTATGTAATCTCCATGCGGAGGATCAAGCGACTTTACTAAGAATTGTCGATATATTTGAGCAGTATCCAGAATATCAGACACGAATTTTCCTCTTAAAGGGACAGGTGCTCTTAGGTGATGATCAAGCAAAAATGCTATATGAGGCTTTCACCAATTTCCAAAGAATGAAGCCAGAGGATCTTAGAATGATCCGGCAAATTGCGGGTACCCCCTATTTGTCTATAGCTGCTGCTGCCCCACAACCGGCACCAACAAGAGCTCTATTAACAGAAAGAGGAGAAACTGAGTTTACAGATACTGATTTGGGTGTTTGTGAAAAGATTCCTGCTGGTTGCGATTCCTTCTATGAGGCTATTGCTAACCAACTGGAGCAACGACAAGGAAGCTCATACAATGTAAACGTTCTTCGTCAAATGGTCATTCAAGAAATTCAGAGGGATACCAGTCGTTATGGCGTGGAGCCACAAGATGCGCAAGATATTGCTGTTGAGGGTGCTTGGGCAACTAAATATGCCGTTGAAGCTCTAGCTAGAAGGTTAAGGGTTTGTATTGTGGTATTTGATGTTAAGGCAACATCCAAACGAACAATTCTTTTTGGTGTTGATCCCCAAGATAATTTAGAGGCAATGACCACGTTGTTTTTACGGTATGAAGGTCAGCGTACATTTGGTACGCTAGATGCCATGCAGGTTGGCCATTATGATGCAGTAAAAGCGAATCAAGTAAATAACCCTAGTTGGGACTGTCAATACGGGGTTGAAATACTGCAAGCTGTAAGAATGCCAGCGGCTGTAGCTTCGGGAGTTGTTACTCCTAGAGATTCATCCTCATCTGCATCCGTTCATACAGTACGGCGAGCACCAACAATACCAGCGATGAAGAATGAATGGGATACAGCGTCTGTTTTAGAGCAGGCTACTAGTGCTCCTTCTAAACCATCTGCTGCTAAAGTTTCACCGCCAGCTGCATCTATTCCTGCTATGGCGTCGACATCATCAGCACCAGTGCTGCCAGCGATGAAGAATGAATGGGATACAGCGTCTGTTTTAGAGCGGTCTGCTGGTGGCCCTTCTAAACCTGCGGCAGTTGCTACAAAAACGAGTGGCAGTAGTTTATTTGGGCTAAAATTAGACTTCTTTGGTATAAGTAGTAGTGAAACACGCTCCGTTGCGTCGACGCCTATAGTAGCATCTGCACCTGCGCCAAAAACAGGACCAGTGTCAACGTCTACTACTATAGCCCCAGCATCTGAACCAGTGCGTGTACCTGAACCTGCTACATCAAAGCCGCCTGTAGCAGTGACAACACCAGCACCGTCATTATATGGAATAAACAGCGCGACAGCGTATCCCCCCTCCGTTTCAAGTGTGGGAGATATGTTTGGTGGGTTAAACCTTGCTGATCCATGGAATACAGCAGCGATGCCCGCTTTGGCACAACCTGAGGTAAGAAGACCGCTACAACCTGAGGCAAGAAGACCGCTACAACCTAGCACTAGCTCTTTATCTCTAACTGGTAATCCTTGGGGAGGTTCCTCTTCCTCTAGCACATCGGCGTTAGCTACTTTTAGCGCACCGAGGGCAGGCCAACCTTCACAGACCGGAATGAGTTTACCCGCAATACCAGGAACTGGTGCTATTCATGCAAGAACATCAGATAGCTCATCACAGAATGGTTCCTTTGGAGCTGCCCCCCCGGTAGATGATACTGCTAGTGTAAACACAGCTGGGTCTACGGCAGGAGTACACAAACCGCGTAAGGATCGGGGCGGGTTTTAAATAACCGGGAAATTTAAATGTAATAAAAATTGGTTTATTGTTGTAAAAGCAGTAGACTGAGTAAGAGTAATAAGGTTTTAGGAGGCTTTTAAAATGATTACCTTGCAATTACCTTCGGGAATAGCAACTGCTGCCCCAGCGTTTATAGCTGGTACAGATATTGTTGCGGGTAAAGCTCCCGCGCTTCCTACAAACCCGATGGCTAGATTAGCTACCTTGCTATATTTAGAATCGGCTATTGAGATTTTAGTGGCAGAAGGGCGAAATAATAGAGACGCTAAAGCTAGCTTGTTACAAAAGCAAGAGCAGTTGAGCAGAGCGATTAAAGGAAATCAGGGCAGAGCTGCCCTTTTCCCAACAGACTATCAACTGGCCGATCACGCTTTTGAGAGTTTTACTCCTACAAAAAAACCAACGGCAGATGATAAAATCCAAAAATGGAAGGATAATTGGGTAAAACAAAAATTAAAAGATGATTTAAAGAAATTAGAAACTCAGTATAAATTGTTAGAAAAACGTAGAAAAGCGGCTCAAAAAGCTTTTAATCAACAAGAATTAGATAACCTCAAGCAAGATAAAGCATTAGTTTTTAACCTAATTAGCAGCATTCGGTTATATTGGGAAAACTTCTATTTGACGGGAGATCGAGAGGTTTTAAGGCTGATGCCTTTATCTGCACGTTTTAGTAAGCTGCAGGGGATAGTGCCTTTCGAGCGCGAAGACGAAGCTCAAGGGTTTTTGTTTAGTCGCCCCTCTGTTGCACAGGGAGGAGATAAAGAGTTTATTGAGGTATTGCTAGCGTTTGATGGACAACTTACTGCAAAAGGTACTCCATTATTATTAACTCATCTTGCTTCAACTTCTGCTCCAGTGGATTTTACCAGAGGTACCAAGGTTGGTAATATAGAATTCACTCAAGATCAATTAACGTCCCAACTTGCTGACAGACTACATCTAGTAACAAGGAATCTTTTATCAACTAGACACAACGTTATTTTTGATCAATTACCGACCATACCTGTTGCTCCTAGCTTTATTACTGTCAAGGGGATGAGGGTATGGGAAAAAATGGTAGTTGAGCCTCAGCGCATTAACTACTCTTTTTCTTCGGGTAAGCCTTGGTTTTCCTCTAAAGGAAGTAATAGTTTTTATTTGGCCAATTTTTTCGAAACCGAATATCGCCAAGATCAAGTTACAGCTTCTAAGTATAAAAAAGATGTCATAAAAGGATTTTATGATTCATATGTGAACGCCTTGCAAACAATGGAAGCGGCGTATACAGCTTGTGGGAATACAATACACGGCTTAGGGGCAGCTAATGATAATGTTCGAGCCGCGGCAATTGCAACATGTTATCAAGCCTACCACACTGAGCGCGCAAATGCCGAGACAGCAATTCGACAACTAACTGAAGCAATACATCAAGCAAAAGCAGAGAGAGATAAAGGTTGGTTTGGTTGGGGAAAACGATGGGGTAATAGTGGATTATTTTCTTTTTACGACGCTTTGTTAGCAAAGGTTAATGAGCACTCTCGAGATGTTATAGAGAAACCTTTACTGGCTCTAAGTTTTGATATGGCGCGTTTGAGAGATATAGCTATTGAGCAACAATATGCTGCGCATGATAACTTAGAAGAAGTTAGAGTTGCAGCTCCAGCTCCAGCCGCAGATACTGTTGCTACGACTGCCAATACACCATTGCCAGAAGATACCATGCGAGCGCTATCTTGGGCAGTTAGTAAACGAGCAGCTACTCCCAACTTGCAAGCAACCGAACGAAATGTTTTAGGGGTAATTGCGAGCAATTTGAAACATCAACGAGACGTAAGAAAATTAGTTTGGTTTCTTGCTTCCAATGATGTTGATGGCGCAATGGCTGATGCTCAAATTGAAGCAGCAGATATTGTAGGGGATGACTTTAATGATTTTCCAGGTGTTGCTGAATTGGTTAACTCGTCATCTGGAAACAATCCAGCAGCCAAAGCAGCCTGTTTAGAATATGCGATGAAACGTGGTTTTCCTATTGTAGATCTTGCAGCAGGAGCAGACAGTTGCTTTATCACTTTTGCTAATCTTATTGCACGAGATCAAAATTTACCAAATCAACGAATAGTTGTTGGTCAAGGGGATGCTCGACAAGAAGTTCAGTTCCCAGGGGGAAGAATAGAGGCCCTCTCAAAAGAGAACATCACATTGGTAACAAAGTTATTAACCTTCGTTACCAACTATGGCCCAATAGTCACAACGTTAACTCGTGGGGACAGTACCGCTGCTGGTGTGCGTCAGAGTGGGGCCGCCCAACCGCAGCCTAGTAGTACACCTCAAGCAAGCCCGGTTTCAACTGACACAGATTTAGTGAGTTGGTATAAAGGTATTTTTGCTCCAAATGATGATATATCTCAATTAAATGAAACCCAAAGAGCTATAGCATTAAACTCAACTGCTCTTGTTATAGGGATGATTGTAAATTTATCAAATGAATTTATTAATCTTCAAGCCTCTTTTGGTACTACTTCCCAAGAGAATGTTGATGTGCGAGAACAATTAACCCTCAGGTTGCAGCATAATCAACGACTAGTTATCGCCTTATTACGCTATGTTCTTCAAATTGATAACCAAATTAGATTTTCTGATATTCGTAATGAGAATCTACGTAAATTCATTAGTGGTGGGTTGCTCGTAGCCTATCAATCTATTGCGATGGATCAGCTGAACTTGATAGTAGCTGGCCATTATGCTCAAGGCTTATCCATAGAGCAGCAGGCGCTTGATGCCAATACAAGGCGAGCAGAAAAGCTTTTAAAAATCGATGGTTCTGCTTCACCTAATTCTGCTTTTACAGTAAGTTTAGAGGGTATAACGAATTTACAAAGACGAAATAGTGCCGCTATGAGCTTGTTAGTAAGATTAAGGAATCAATATCAAGCAGGAGAGAAGAGTACTCCATCTCAGTTGCTCGTTTTTTTACATTACATTTTTATCCCAGCGACTGACAATTCTGAGGTTATGGCATTAAATAGAATGTTGAGGGAAACCGCCCCACAAGAAGCAGCAAAAGCAATTTGGGAGCGTTTTTTCAAACCCATTTTTGATAAAACACCTGGCCATTCTACTGGAGCAGGGGATTTAACAGCCATTGAGGCGCAAGCATTTAAAGATATGAGACAACTGTTTGCAGTGTATTTAGTCAATATGTTTCCTCAACATGCTCAAGCAGTTGAACAGTTAATAACTACCAATTTAAGTGCGAGAGCTGCTACTCGTTATGGAGAAGATCAAAGAGCAATACAGTATGTTAAGCAGTTAATGTTAGATAGGGATTTTTACAAAAAGCCAGGAGTTGGACAAAAGAGTGTTGCCGAGAAATGGTACGATGAAACCGTTTCAGCCCCCCTTCAAAGATTAGAGCTAATTATCGCTGAGTTGGTAACAATTTTAAGTGATAAAGAACAGTACACCGGTCTAGCGCAGTTGGTAAAGCAAGCCAATTTAGCAGAAAAAATTAGCTATTTGGTCACCAACCAGCAGCATATTGGCCACTTAACAGGTTGGTCGGATAAGCTTAGGGTTTTATTAACTTCCTCGGATATAGATCACGGATTATTGGCAACAGCGCTTACAGATAAAGTTTATAAAAGTCTCTATCCTATTTTTGTTGAGAGTGCCAGAGCTAGTGCAACAGATCCGAAGACTAGTATTAATCGGGTATTTGAGTTTGTTGCTGCAAAGAATATAGAGGATGCTAGAAGAGCAGCCAATTCAATTGGAGTACTCGTATTACAATCGAATAGGGACTCTATACATCAAAGCTATAGTATCGAGGCACGGGCTCGATTAACTACCTGGATGCAGGAAGTGATACGCACCTTAAATAAAGAGATGGGGGCACTATCTCAAGTAATTAGACTAGCGCAGACACAACAATCGACTCCAGCTGACAAGCTGAGAGCAATACACAATTTTCTCATGGGCAAAGGGGTAACTGTAGAAGAGTTGCAAAATCTAGGCGATTTGAATGCGGAATTTGCTAACAAAGCAGGCCAATTGGTTTTATTAAAACACCAAACTCAGTATGAGCCAATTAAGACTCTTGTCGAACTTTTTGGTACCCCTATTCATAAAGCATTTATTTCTAGCCCATTGCGTTTTATTGCATATCCACTACAAGCTCCGGAATGGATGCCAGCAAGCCCCCTCCCTTCAGGGGAGGATGCGAAGTCCGTGGATATATCCAAATCGGTCGTATTCCATTTTACAACTATCGATGAACATGATGTTCATGACCGTGGTATGGTTACTGCAACTACAAATGGTTTTTCTGGTCTCTACATTGAGATGCTGAATACTGAGGTTTCAACTAAAGGCGCAGAACCTTATAAAGGTGCAGTAGCAAAAAGCCCGTTCGTTAATAAAAAATTCGCTCATAAAGCTAATGTGTTATTGGAGCTTATAATTGCTCAACCGAACCAATATAAAAACTTTGCTGCATTCAAAGCAGCTGTGGATACGCTTACGGATGTTAAGAATCCTATAAAAATAACTTATAAAAAAGCACTCGTGGGAAAGACGGATACACGTGAGAAGGTGACAATTAAACATGATAATGTGGAATTTTCTCCGTCTTATGCAAGGTACATAACGTTATTTGGAGCTGATTTGCAAAAAGGTTATCTACATGATCCCGCATCTCATTTCCTTGATTTTGCTGAGGTTTCTGATTCTAATGAGTTATTAGCGTTACTACAATCATCAGCTCTTATAGATATGCCCAACGAAGCTATAGACCGTTTTATAAAAAGAATTGCACAAGAACTTTCAACAACAGCACCTGAAGCCTCGAGCACTTCTTTATTGGTACAATACCAAACTGCATCAGAATCACGCCTAAAAGCGATTATTCTAGGAGCCAAAAAGGCAGCTATTGTGGAAGCAGAAAAAGGTGAAAAACCTGTTGCACAAGTGATGCGCGACATTCTGCCTTATAGTCAGCATCAATTACTTAAATTATTAGCAACTGGGGAAATGAGGAAGTTTATTGAAGACCCTGTGGTATTTATAGTGAATACTGTTGCTGAATTTTATGTAAATAACCCTAGTTTTCAGGTAACGAGTTTACTTAAATTAAAAGGATGTGATGCAGAAGTTAAAGCGATTTTTGAGCGAATTTTATCAATTAATACAGCGTCAAAATTTGCTGAATACCTTAAGGTAGCTGACGAGTTACAAGAACCATTAAGGTCTAAATACGTAACAGAAATGCTTCCTTTGGTTCAAAATAAGGAAGAGGCTCAAGCTGCTGTCACAAGTATTATTCAAAAATATATTGATGGGGCACTAGACAAAGTAGCTACAAGTAAAACGGTTGGTAACTGGGTAGAGGCTTTACACGCAGTTATCCCTGAGTATCAACAGAGAATCATTCAACTATTTGGTTCCGAGTTCCAAACACAATTTATAGCTGATCCAAAGGCAATAAATTTGGAGGTTGCAGTTAAGCGAATCCCTAAAGTAGCGACAGATGCCGCACGTCAATTTCAGGAAGCTAGCTCAACTGGGCAACAAGAAGTAATCCTGTTTGCTTTAGTTCAGCGGGTTGGGGCAAATGCTGAGTTTGATTTAGCATTAGCAACCGATTCTCGCGTTAGTGGTGAGAATAGGACTACGCTAGTAGCAGCTATTCAAAAGAAAGCTGATGATAGCTCTTTCGGTAGTGCTTATAAAATGAGTTTAAAGCAAGCACTTTTAAATAGGTTTATACAGAAAGCTAGAGATATCGCGGTGGGATTATCTACTAATGATATGGATGTTGCAGCTGCGATTAAGTCTTATTTGGTGTCTCCTATTGATGAGCTGCATACGAAAGCTGGGGTAACCGAGTCTGATTTACATAACGTAATTGGACAGCAATTAGGTGAGGAAATTATCCGGTTAGGAAGTGGTGCATCTACTCTCAAACCAGTAATGCTTCGGTTGCGCACTACATCTAAGACAGAGATACTTGCTGCGCTGATGCCAACGGTACGCCAAGTATTCAATTTGGATGAGACAGCTGGCCTAGCTTCAGCTTCACCAACAGGAAGCCCATCAGCATCGCCGTCTCTCGCTGGAAGGATGCGATCTACTACGATGCTGTATGACAAATCTAAAGCAGGTAAAGGGGTTTATACAGCTGCTAACCATACAGAGCTAACAGGAATTGTTGATGCATTTAGTGAGCGTGTAACAACGTGGTTACTGCAAACAGCAGATTTTAACAATCCTGAGCATTATAACGCTGAGCGTGGATGGATTATTCCTACTAATTTGGCTCTAGTAGAGCATGATAGAATGGTAGTGGAGATGTTTGGTGATGCACAGCAAAAAGCTCTTTTGGGTGGGGATATTTCATCAATTATAAGCGGATTACATGTCTTGCAAGGTGCACAACCTATTACGACAGGGACCACGAGGACAGCTCTGGACTTTGGGAAAGTATTGCAAACATTTTATAAGCCCTCATCTCAGAAAGATGGAATGAGCACTAAATTTTTAGATTATATTGCGAGTCATACCACAGCAAAATTTTTCGGAAGCTCTGATTATAAGGCCGAAACAATTGCTAAATTTGACGCAGCTGTAAATAAGTTGCTAACAGTTTATGGGGCTGAACAGGTGCTTGATATAGCTGCTCTACCTATTACAACCCTTCAAAGAACTTTAGTGACGGAATCAAATCCTGTTGCTGATCTTTTTACTGCTAACAACCCTGATACGGTCTACGCGCAAGTACGATTGAAATATATGCTGCATGCAGCAGTTGCTATTCAACGATTTGTTACTACTTATAGTAGTCCTGCATCAGGTGAAGAGATGGATGCCAGGATTCAAAAATCTGGAAATATACTGGCAAAAGATTTGCTAGCTTTAACAGATAGTATTGCGCAACTAGAGAAAACTTCTCCATCGGTATTTGAAAAGGCCTTCAATTCTAGTGCAGGAGGGCTCACAGGTTTTGGTCAAACATTGGGATGCTCTTTCCTAGGGCAAGCACCAGAAGGATCATTTTTAAATGCAGCTATGTTGGCAACCGTCGGTAGTAAAGGCAATATTGCACGGGTGATTAATGCACGATATGTTTTGCAAATAGAACAGCATGTGGCTCGATTGCAATCACAGGCAGGATCATTTCTATCATAAGTAGTTAATGCCCTTGATGAAGAGAGGCAGAATCAAGAATCTATATTATAAATTGGATCCTGATTCTGCTGTGCTCTGGCCAGCATTAGATCTTTCCATTCAACGCTTGTTGTAACTCCTGTGCACCATCTAAAAAATCAAGCGAAAAGGCATAATCCTGTAAGGTTTCATCTTTTGGTTGAACTAATAATACCAAGCTCATTTTTTCTGGCTGGTTAAGTATCTCTTTAGCTTGCTGATATAAGCCTGATAATCGCAAGGCATCTAATAGCCACCAGGTGTTTTCATCCATATACGTAGTACCAAAAATATCTAAATTATTTTGTAGTACCAAAAAATTTAATCGCGATAGAGCAATCATAAAATACTGATAGCGCTCTAAATCCATATCATGATCAGCGAGCCATTGTTCTGTTGTTGCTTGGGATTGTAAATTACGTTTGATTCTAAATTTATCCGATTGAAGTTGTAAATCACTTTCGATAGGTTGTAACTCTAAACGTAATGCTTGCCGCTCAACTACCCACCAGCATAGGCTAATAAGATGCATTAAACGATACTTTTGGGGATCATGGAGTTTAAATTGTTCAAGCAGTGATACTTGCGAAGTTTGTAATTGCTTATATTTTAAGTAATCATCAGATAGATGCAATAGCATGAATAAATAATCATCACTTGTTGTTGTAAAATCTTCAGATGCTTTTTCTTGTGCAATTAACGCGTAAATAATAGCTATCCGTTCACTAAGAGCTGCTTTTTCCTCTACTGTACAATCATTATCAGCTGACCATTGCGCGGCAATATCAAGCTGGCATAAATCAAAAATATCGTCACTAAAAAGTTGTTGTTTTTGCTCATGCGTAACCGCGATATGCTGTTTAATGGCAAGACTATAACAAGCTGATAATAAATACGCCACGCGACGCACTAGCCGATAATTTGGTCCCAAATATCTAGCTGCTAGTGCCACTTTTTCCGGCATAGGTAACCAATCATGATATTGCGTAAAAGGCCTACACATAACTTGTTTATGCAACGATCTAAAAAACGCCGACCGATTTACCGTAATCTTTTTCCCCTCCTTCGTTTGCATGAGAGGAGAAAGGGGAGAGGGCATCCCATCTCGTAAACTTTCTAACAATAAAATCGCATCCTGCTTTTTTCTATCTTGGAAATTCGCCTTCTCTAACCAAGTGATTAATCTATCCAATGCAACATCAGGATATTTATTTTTCACGTTATTAATCACATTGCCTAAATTACGCTCAGAGTAAAATAATTGTTTTGCTGTGTTTAATAGTAATTCCTTCGTATTATTATCAATAATATGTTGCGCAAAAGCCTCTGTTAATGTCGTGCGAATATTCACCATGGCATCAGTTAATGGATTAAAACCAGAATGAGCAGGATTATGCAACAAAGCCACTTCATCATCATCATTTAAAACACCTAGTCGAAAATCCTCTGCGATCACACCTACACTTTGCATACCAAACAGTTGCAATTCACTGGCGCGCAATGCCCCCATGCTACTACTACCAATAACTGTAATCCCTTTTTCCAACGCAAATAAAATTTCTTTGTGCCATACAGCCGGAGTATTTTCAAAATAACCATCAATAATCGCAATAGTCTTAGGCTTTAATCGCATAGCGCGCAGGATATCCCCACAACGAACCGGCGGTAAATAATAAGCATCCGGCAAAATTTCCTTTGCTTGCCCATGGTTTAGGCTGGGGCCTAGAAATATAATAGTATTTGCCATATCTTCCCTACCTCATCATTCCCACAAAGATCTTGAAAAAGGACAGCCATGTCTCGAAAGAGGACATCCACGTATATCGAACGTCTCAAAAAAGGACATCCATCGAATAATACTTATAGAAAGAGGACAGCCATCAAATTACTTAGGTGGCAGCAGGATGAGAGCATGCCATTTTCATTTTTTACATCCTCGAGCCAGTAAATTTCATTCCTGGAATAAATACATGTACCACTGGAATCGTAAATTCAGGTTTCGTATGATTTACCATCCATACGTTCGTATAACCTTTTGTTTGCAGTTGTTGTAATAAATACTGCAAATTCTTGCCAAAATCCATCGCCATATCAGGTTGTACACAAGTAGCATAATCCTTTTCCCCCATCGCATCCTGTTTATCAGGTATTTGTGATGAGCGTTGTTGATAATGATCTAAAAATACATCGTCACGTGAACCAGAAATAACGGTTAAACGCGATTGAGCAGCTTCGGTTAATGCGCGTAATAAAGCAACTTGTTTGGATAAATGGGTGCCAGTGCCGCGAAACGAGCCTAAACTGCGCCAGGGATGTAAATCGGAAATCATACAATGAAAGGAAGGAATGCCTATAGCGGAAGTAATATCCCATATTTTTATCGCTTGTTTGGCATTTGCAAATTGTGTTATGACTTGTTGTATAACGGGTTCTTGAATACTTTCAAGCTGTAGTTGTGTGCTATTGCGTGCTGCCTCATTACTTGCTCCCCATCGACATAAGGCATCGCGCTCAATGATTTCACAAATTGCATGGCAAATGGCTTCATTTAATTCATTACCAGAGGCTAAGCCGTTCGAGTTAATAGCAAATAAATTATACTCTGGGTGAGGTATGGTTGAATCTAAGCAAATTAATGCATGAGGAATAAAAATGGGTTGCTGTGTAAATAAATCAATCGCTCTTATCCAAGGCATAGGCCATTTTGTAATATCGGTGAGGGTAATATTTCCAGGAGCAAGTTGTTGTGGATGTGCTAAAGGATAACTTGTGTGTAGCGTAGCATAATCCCCTGTAAAATCAGGTGCTGCGGGATTTTCGGCATGATAGCCCTCAATAGATTCCATTAGGGCAGATACTTTTGCTAACTCCCAATTAATTCCTTTTCCTTGTGAAACCGATAAATGTTTAGCGTTTGGTCGAATGCTAACAGCAACAGGAATCCCAATACAATCTAAACCCGTTACATTAGCCACACGGGTAATACCAAAGGTTGATAAATGCGGCGTGATTAAATTCATTGTTGCTGCTAACGATTGGCTGCGAATAGTGCCGCCTAAATCGATATAAGGTAGGGTTGATTGCAACATAATATTAATACACCGTCATTTCCTGATCAATTTCCTTCGCCCAGGCAAGCACGCCGCCGAGGACATGTTTTACATTTGAAAAACCAGCGCTTTTCAATAATTGTAATGCTTGCATACTACGCCCACCTGCTTTGCAATGCAGGATAATGAGTTGGTTTTTATCCAATTCATCCAATTCATCCAATCGTAATGGCAATTGTGCAAGCGGAATTAATTTTCCACCTAAATTACAAATGGCATATTCATGAGGCTCACGCACATCAATTAATTGAAAATCAGTTTTTTGATCCATTAATTGTTGTAGTTCTTTAACAGTAATTTCGTCCATCGTTTGGTTCTCTTTAAAACAAGTTTGTATATGATGTGGTAATAGGGTATCAAAGGCTTGTTGGTGAGTGCATAAACGGCAATTAGGGTTGCGTAATACAGGTAATACTTGAAATTGCATCGTCAATGCATTGACCAATAATAACCGACCAATTAAGGGATCACCAGCGCCAATAATGTATTTGATGACCTCAGTTGCCTGAATAGTGCCAAGCAACCCAGGTAATACGCCCAATACACCACCCTCTGCACAATTGGGAATCAAACCTGCTGGCGGTGGTGCATCATACAAACAGCGATAACAAGGACCATCTTGCGCATTAAAAATGGAGCATTGTCCTTCAAATTGAAAAATGCTGGCATATACATTCGGTTTTTTTAAATGGAAGCAGGCATCATTGACTAAATAACGTGTAGCAAAATTATCAGTGCCATCGGCTACTAAATCAAATTGATTGATAATATCTAACGCATTGTCATGTGTTAACAGTTCATCAAAAAGCACTAATTGAATATGAGGATTTAATTGCCGTAAATGTTCTGCAGCAGCCACCACTTTTTTACGTTGAATATCTTGGCTCGTAAAAAGAATTTGCCGCTGCAAATTGGATGCTTCCACGACATCGCCATCAATAATGCCTATCGTACCTACGCCTGCCGCTGCTAAATATAACAATAAAGGGGAGCCAAGCCCGCCCGCACCAATACAAAGCACTTTCGCTGCTTTTAATTTTGCCTGTCCTGTAACCCCAACCTGCGATAGATTGAAATGTCGACTGTAACGGAGTAACTCCTCCGGTGTAAAATTAAGCATATCCATAAATTACTTACCCTCCCGCCATCGCTGGGACTAGCATCAAAATATCGTCCCTCGAAATAGGTGTATGTAATTGATTAAGAAAGCGGATATCCTGGCCATTGAGATAAATACTAATAAATGAAGAAAGTTGTTGTGATGCATCAAAAAGATAAGCTTGCAAAGCAGGATATTGTTGCTGCAAATGCACCAACACCTCACCCACCGTAGCCGCCTCTATCGACAACTCCGCCCGTTCAGTAAACCGCTGCAAAATAGCAGGAAATTGCAATATTGCCATCGTAAAACTGACCTCCGATACCACAGGTAGCAATCATATGTCGGCCCGTAAAGTACCTCATTATATAAGAGAATCCTTGAGAGAACTAGAGAAAGTTATGTGACTGTGGCAGTGAATAAACAGGTCAATAAAACAATAGGCAACCATAGAAACAATAAGGACAGCCATTTTATTTTAGAGGAAGAATAGGGACAGGCTTAAATATCTCAAGTAACAAAGAATAGTGGATGTCCCAATAGCTCCAATAGTTTGGCCAGGAGTTTCCGGTTGAAAGCTGAATAAGGATTGCAAGAATAGGGACAGCCATTTTATTTTTAGCAAGAATAAGGGTGGGCTCTAATGTCCTAAAACTGATTCAGAAATTAATAAAAAATTACAGATCAAATACAATTTATGCTGCTTTAGCATATAGCAAGCGGCTACCGCTCAATCCCTTGCTCCATTTTTTTCCAAAATGCTGATTAAATTCGGCTAGTTTGGCTTGAGATCCAGCCGCGGAGTTAAATAAATTCTTATAATTTTTAATGACTTTAATAAAACAGCTAGAGTTAATGTTAAGCTGTTGCAAAATGGGCTTAATATTTTCAGGAATATAACCAGGCTTATCCATTCGAATAGTTCGTCCTGTAGCATCTACTAGCTCAAGATATGAAAGTAAGGACATGGGAATAATTGTCTCGACGTTTTTAGACTCTGCTGCTGAAAAGGGAGCTAAAGATAAGGGTTGTGCTATTTCTTTTTCACCAGCAGATAGCGATGAGTTTTTTGCCAAAGCAAATAAACGCTCCTGCACTGAGGTAAAATCTGAATCATCAAGACTATCACTGACCCTCGCTCGAATAGGATTTAAATCCACATAAACCATGCAAGTCAATAAAGCTTTCATATCTAATAATGCCTGGCTTTTAAACCGCCCTTCCCAAAAATGGCCACGACAATCATCCTCTGTATTTGCCATGCGTGCAATTTTTTCATTCATACAGCGCATAAACCAGCTGATATTGATTAAATTATTGCGGCATTGTTCAACCAAAATGGTAATAGCAAATTGGTCATTTTCAGTGAGTAGCTCACCGGAACGGTATTTATTAATTAATGAGTTCCCAGCAAAAAGCATGCCCCACCGTTCAAGAACCTCGTCTGCTGTCCATGCATTAGCGCGATTACTGTCAACATGTAAGACCACATGATAATGATTGTTCATAATGGCATAAGCACAAATATTGATGGCAAAGATACTACTTAATCGCTTTAATTGCTCAACAATCCAGCCACGACGATGAGTGAAATCTTTTCCTGTTAGTTTATCCTGACCACAAAGATAAGCGCGGCGAACACAACGTGCCATACAGTGGTAGTAGGATGTCATGCTTAAGTCGACTTGGCGTTTGCGAGCTGTGGTCATAAAGATTCCCCCAAGATATATTCAATTAAGAATACCCCTGGGTGTTAGAATGGTCAAGAGAAAATTGTGGGTGTCTTGATAATTTGAGAATTGTTCATAATTGTTAACCTTCCTGATAAAATAATTATAAAAGGGGGAAACTAACGCTTCATTCTATTGGAAAATCAGGACATCCATTTTATTTGCTTATGGCTGTCCCAATAGCTCTTCTGAACTAATAAAAAATTAGGAGATAAAAAAATATTTTGACTGTCCCATTTCTAGCGTATAATCAAATTACAAACTTCTACTCTATAAACCATTACAATGCCTACAACCTCACTGGTATGGTTTCGTCAAGATTTACGTTTGAATGATCACCCTGCATTGCAAGCGGCACTGGCTGATAATCAGCCGGTTATATTTATTTATATTCACGATACCACCATTCCTACCCATCAAACTTGGGGTGGGGCGAGTCGTTGGTGGTTGCATCACAGTTTGAGTCAATTAGCAGCTGATATTAAATCGCGTGGTAATGAGCTATTAATTGCAAGTGGTGATCCGCGTGACATTTTGCAACAGGCTATTACACGTTATCAGGTGAACAAAATATATTGGCACCGATGCTATGATGTGCATCGCATTGCTAGCGATATGCAATTAAAAAAACAGTTTCAACAATCAGGTTATTATGTTGAGAGTTTTAATGGGAGCTTATTAATAGAGCCTTGGGAAATAAAAACTAAAAGTGGCGATCCCTATCAAGTTTTTACGCCGTTTTGGCGCAATGCTCTACCGATTATTAAAAATATAAAATATTTCATGCAAAAAGCACCAACACGACTCCCTCCCTTGCCAGATAATTTTAAATCATTATTATCAATTGATGATTTATCTTTTTTACCTAAAAACCCTTATTGGGCTAGCGGGTTTGATCATCGCTGGCAACCAGGAGAAAAACAGGCATGGCAGCAATTGAATCTTTTTTTAGAAGAAAACATTTTTGAATATAAAATAAAACGAGATTATCCTGCATTATCCCACACCTCACAGTTATCACCTTACTTGCATTGGGGAGAAATTGCGCCGTGGCGTGTTTGGTTACGCTGTGAAGAAGTGTCGGCTCTTACGCCTTCACTATCTATTAACGATAGAATGCATTTTCAAAATGAACTTGGTTGGCGAGAGTTTTCTCATTATTTGTTATATTATCATCCGCAGCTCCCTGAAAAAAATTTCCGTTCAGCATTTGATAGCTTTCCCTGGAAAGATGATGCAGCTGCTTTACAATGCTGGCAAGAAGGTAAAACAGGTTACCCTTTAGTAGATGCGGGAATGCGTCAGTTATGGCATATCGGCTGGATGCATAATCGCGTGCGGATGGTAGTGGCTTCATTTTTAGTAAAGCACCTTTTATTAGATTGGCGCTTAGGCGCAAGCTGGTTTTGGGACACGCTCGTTGATGCCGATATTGCCAATAACAGTGCTAGTTGGCAATGGGTTGCAGGTAGCGGAGCGGATGCAGCACCATATTTTCGAATTTTTAATCCAGTATTACAAAGTGAAAAGTTTGACCCTGATGGAGCCTATATTAAACATTGGGTACCTGAATTGGCATGCTTAAACGCAAAACAAATTCATGCGCCTTGGCGAGTAGATAATGAATTGTTAAAAGAAGCGGGTGTGCAATTAAACAAAAATTACCCATCACCTATTGTTAACCACGAGACAGCACGTCACCAGGCTTTAGAGGCTTACAAGAGAATAGCAAAGTAATCATGAATTATTAGGACAGGCATAATATTAATTGAGAAAAAATGATGGCTGTCCTGATTTTTGTGATAGTGGTTTGTTATAAGAAAATTTGTGGATGTCCCAATAGAGGTGATGAGAGAAGAGAAAATCTAGTGACTAGATTGGTATTTAACTATCTGATATTGAAAGAGATTAATTATTAAATTATGGTACATTACTTTTTCTATTTGTGGATGCCCCCTTTTGCTCCTTTTGACTCCTTTTGACTTCCAATAGCTCTTCTGAACTAATAAAAAATTAGGAGATAAATGATGCCATACAAATCCATTGAAGATCTGCCGGAACCTGTAAAACATAGTTTACCAACCCATGCCCGAGAAATTTTTCTTAAAGCGTTTAATAATGCATTAAAAGAATATGAAGATAAAAGCAAACGTCGCACAGAGGAACCTCTTGAGGAAATAGCTTTTAAAGTTGCCTGGAGTGCAGTTAAAGTCGCTTATCATAAAGACGATAATGGTCAATGGGTAAAAAATTAAAAGCAATCAATACCATACCCAACCCGACATCTTGCTACACAGGGTTTAAATTAGTTCTTAAAAATTCTTTTATAGATTGCCAGGACTCATACCCCGCATACGCATCCGCCTGTGCGTTGCCGCCAAAGGCATAATCTACTTGATCAACTGGATGTATTGCATGATATCCTGTACTTGGCCACCAAGGTACCATGATCAAATGTCCTGCTTTTGGATAGTTCAAATGCATAGATTTTTCCAAATAACGATGATGATACCGTTGTAACCGATTCATTATCAATTCACTCATATTTTGTGATGGCCACATTTGATCATCACCGCCTGATAGTAATAATACGGGGCCATTAATTTTTTCCACAGGAATAATTGCATCTGGATTAATATTATCTGATTGAAGGCTTGCAATGTCGTCAGTGTTTAAAAAACCATGTTTTAATACAACGGGACTTTTATCAAACCATTTAACGTTTTTAACGTGCAGCGGGAAACAAGGCAAAGGCTGATTTTTATAAGTCCATGACGCTGCTACTTCATCGTTCAAATGATCACTAGGCCCAAATGCGGCTTGAATAGCAAAGTTAGGAACGTAGGCTATCACGGCGCTAATCTCAGAAAATGTAGAGCCTAATAGTAAAGCGAGCTCACCACCTCGTGAAGTACCCATCACCGCAATATGATGTTTTGAAACCTGCGGATGATTTTGTAAAAATGCAATTGCTCTTTGAAAATATTCAAGCGGAATTTGTTTGATTTTTGTAGGTAAACCTATCATTTCAGGTGCGTTGAAATAAGCTAAAGCCAAAGAGACATAGCCTTCTTGAGCCAATAATGCGGCTTGTTCTGCACGAAATCCACCTTCTGATCCGGATAGGACAATAATTGCTCCCTTAGGATTACTGTGGTCGCCAGGGGTATATAATTTACCTACTAAACCATCCTCACGAATTTCTTCTTGCTTAATCAAATCTGAAATAATATATCGCGTAACATTTTTTTCTGCTTGGTTAGCTCCATCAAAAAAGACCCTAATTTTTAATGTGGCTGGTGACAGATCAAATCTTCTCGCTAATATTCCATGGGTATTTTCACTGGTCATTGACCAAATCAAACCCATAGCATCGGCCGTTTTATAATTCCCATAGATTGGGGAGTGCTTTGCTAAATCAATCTCGCCATTTTCGGGAACTAAAAAACCAGCAACAGATCGCCAAAGAGCACCAAAAGTATCCTCCATTTCAGCTGAGATGATAACTTCTTTATTTACGGGGAGATTTTTAATAGTAAAGTTCCAAATAGTGTCGCTTTTACTCTGTTCTGGTATATCGATTAGTATGCTCATTCTTTATCTCTTTTTAGCTATAGCTTATTGGGACAGGCATCATATTTTTAATATTATGCCTGTCCTTTAATCATTTATAGTTTTTTAACCAAAAAACGACTGCATAAGGACAACCATTTTATTTTAGTAAGTGGAGAATAGGGACATGCTTTAATGTCCCAAGAGAATGGTGGGTGTCCCAATAATTATCAAAAGAAATCAGGACATCCATTTTATTTATTATATAAAATTATGGATGTCCTGTTTTTTTGTTTTTGCTTTTTTATAGGGTATGTTTTAATACCCCAAGAGAACTGTAGATGTCCCAATAGTTGGTATGTGACTGTCCTGATTGATCTTTGCGATAGACGATAGATTAAATTTTATCGAATTGGCTATCGTGGTGATGAGGAAGTGAATATACTGCAGGGCCTATTTTTTGGCTAAATATTACAGCAATGATTTCACTAGCTGTTTCTGACTCATTAATATCTTTAATAGTTAGAGTATTATTCATAATTGTTAACCTTCTTGGTAAAATAATTGTAAAAGGGAAAACTAACGCCTCATTCTATCAATTTAGAGAGCCTAATACAACCGCGAGTAAATGGGCTAACAGTAGAAAATTGGTTATTTTCAGGACTCATACTAAAAATCATTCTAGGATCATCTTGGGGTATCTCTTTAGTTGGTCGAATTTCATCGTCATCTTCTACATCACTATGAAAATAGTCAAAACGTACATGGTTTAAACAATATTCTACAGGAGTATTATTTATCCCTTTTATTTTTCCTTTATGAGTCACCTCAACAAAGGTATCGATTAAACGTTTTATTTCACGTAAATCTTCTAGAGTGCTTTTAGAGCTACGAGGTTTCGGAATTGTTTCAAAGTAAGAGGGTAGTTGTAAAGACCAGTAAACAGGTCGGGGATCAGATTCATTAATTTGAAAATAACTTGGGCCTATAATGGTTGGTACAAACAATTTTAATTCGTATAGTTGAATAAAATCTTTTTGTATTAATTGGATTGGCGCTATTTCCTCATTTACTAATGGGCCAAAACCAGGCACTACGCCTAGGGCTATTGTAATAATATGTTTAATCATATCCATAATATATGGTTTTGCATTTATATTTTCTAGGCTTAATTCTTTGGAAAAATAATCCCACATTACGTCAAAAAGAAATTTATTTCGCCAAAATTGTGTTTTATTATGTACCTCTTTATATAAGAGTTCACTAAAACGCAACCAATTAACATCATCTAGGCGTTTAAACCAATCCATGGAAAAAAAGATCAGCTCAGTATGCCAATAGTCAGTGTTCTTTTGGTCTTCAGATAATTGTTTAAATAAAAAATAATGATCTAAGAGATTTTGAGGTAAAGATAATTTAATGTTGCGTGCACGATATAATTTTTTGTAGGAAACGCTGTCGGTAATTTTGGGTAACATAAATAAACAACGAGCACCAGTTGTCATTTGCCAAGGTATTGATGTGTGATAGGAATAGGTAGGGCTTGGATCTAATGTGCGCCACAAGCCAAAAATGTGACCTTTTTGCATCAAGGCAAAAGGAAAAAGATTATTAGCGGACTTAACAGCTAATTCGAGAGAATGACGAAGTACTACCCCTGCTGGCACATCATTGTAATAAGCTAAATCATCGCGAATTTGTGATGAAAAACAAGGATCACTCAGTGGCGCTAGTTGGCCTGTCGGGGTTGGGAAGTGGACAACTCCTTCATAATTTAAAATAACACTTCCAAACGGATAACGAGCACGGTACAGCCGAAATTGTCTACTAGGGTCTAATTGATCAACCACCTCAGCAAACGGCGCATTTACTTCATAAACGGCTTCCCGTACATCTTTCCAAGAAACCAATTCCATTGATGGGCGATTGTTTGACTCTGCCACAATACCATATCCCTTATCATTGCTAAAATAAATATATTATGCAATGTAGCATAAATTGGTATGGCTTGTTAAGAAAGGGATTATTCTGCAGTAGTAAAATAACTTGCTAATAATGACGTTAATTGTTGTGCATTAACTGGTTTTGCCAACATTTCACTATAACCAGCATGTAGGCATTCATCGTGTTTTGCCTCGGCTTCTGAGGATAATCCAAAGATAGGGATATTTTTACCATTTTTGTGAGAGCGAATGGCTTTACTAACGTCTAATCCACTGATACCTGGTAGGTTAATGTCTAATACAATGGCATCGTATTGCGTGTTAAACATTAACAAGGCTTGTTCACCGGAATCGGCGATATCAACGTGGCAACCATAGCTTTCTAAAAGATTTTTCTGGATTAATTGGCAAAGGCGATCATCTTCCACCATGAGGATATTTAATCCAAATTGGGGTTTGGCTGCTTGTTTATTGTCAAAAGAGGCTTTTTTTGTAGAGGTACGGGATGTAGCATAATTTGAGTTCAAGGCTAAGGCACTTGTCATTAAGTCCATTTGGTGCTCCTTCGTTTGGTTCTACACTCGATAGTTGTAATTAAAGCCCAAGTGGAAGAGACAGAAAATAGGAAGAAAACCCCATCTATTAAGGCTGCTTAATTTGCATGTAAAAATTTGGGGGTAAAATCTGATAGATGCTTCGTAGGGAGAATATTCCCCTCACCCTCGCAAGCTGTGCTTGCATTTCCCTCTCCCACAAGGGGAGAGGGAGAGAAGATAATTAACTTTCGTTATAGTAGCCCGTGTAATTCTCAAATCGGCAATATTGACCTTGGAAGGCGAGGTGCATCGTACCAATAGGGCCATTTCGTTGCTTGGCAATAATAATTTCCGCTTTGCCTTTATCCTCAGAGTCCTTGTTATAAACTTCATCACGATAAATAAAGACGATCAAATCCGCATCTTGCTCAATCGCACCTGATTCACGCAAATCCGACATGATGGGTCTTTTATTAGGTCGATGCTCCAACTCCCGGTTAAGCTGGGAAAGGGCAATTACAGGGACACCCAACTCTTTCCCTAGTAATTTTAACGAACGAGAGATTTCAGAGATTTCAGTCGTACGATTTTCTTTAGAACCAGGAACTTGCATCAGCTGCAAATAATCGACCACAATCAAAGCCAACTCACCTTGCTCACGTACAATACGTCGAGCTCGAGCGCGCATTTCAGTAGGACTAATACCAGCCGACTCATCAATATATAATTTAGTTTCACTTAGCATCGCTACAGCGGAGCTAAAACGATCCCAATCGCCACCCACTAATTTGCCTGCTCGTAAAGCGCTTTGATCCAGTTGAGCGAGAGAAGATAACATCCGTAATACGATAGATTCACCAGGCATTTCTAAACTAAAGAATAACACCGGTTTTTTTTCTTTTATCAGCACGTTTTCAATAATATTCATCGCAAAGGTTGTTTTACCCATCGAAGGACGGCCTGCCACAATCACTAAATCAGCGGGTTGTAATCCGGCTGTCATTTCGTCCAGATCATTAAAACCACTGGACACACCGGTAATCTTACTTTTGGAACGAAACAGCCTGTCAATGCGTTGCACCGCTTGTGCTAACACCTGTTGAATAGCCAAAGGACCACCACCGCGAGAACCGCGTTCGGCAATTTCAAATACTTGACGTTCTGCCTCATCAAGCAAAGTAGCGCTATCACGGCCTTCTGGACTATAAGCACTTTGAACAATGCTATTGGATACAGCAATTAATTGTCTAAAAATCGAACGTTCTCGCACAATATCCGCGTAAGCAGCGACATTGGAAGCGCTAGGCGTATTGCGGGCAAGCTCGATGAGATAAGCAAGGCCGCCTGCGTTATCAAGCTCATTCATGTTGGCTAGCGTTTCAGATAAGGTAATAACGTCTAAGGGGCTACTTTTATTGGTTAACAATTGCATCGCACGAAAGATAAGTCGGTGATCGTATCGATAAAAATCTTCTTCAGTTATTTTTTCTGCTGCTTTATCCCAAGCTTGATTATCTATTAATAAACCGCCCAACACAGATTGCTCTGCTTCAACAGAATGAGGTGGCAATTTGGCGTGCGGTAAATCGGTATAAGCTGGTGGTGGCGCAGTATCAAGCATAATGATTACTTTTGTTTAGGGTAATGATGTAGCCTTGATGGAGCGTAGCGGAATCAAGGTTCCGATCCTTGATGTCACTTTGTTTCATCAAGGCTACGAAAATTTCGTTAGGTGGGCTAAAAAACAGTAACCCACCCGATTCTTTAAGCATACGAAGCGTTATATTCTTCTATTTCTTCTTCAGCAGGTTCAGACAAGGTAATAACATCTTGAGCTTGTAAACCTTTGCTCGTTTGATACAGCGTATATTCTACTTCACTACCTGCACGTAAACAGCGGAAACCGTCGCCTCGAATGGCTTCATAATGTACAAATACATCTTGACCGTCTTCGCGGACGATAAAACCAAGACCTTTTGCATCATTAAACCATTTTACCATACCAATTTCACGCTCAACAAGGACAACACCAGTAATGCGCTCGCCACTATTGGCAAAACGATCAGGATGTACCCAAGCGCTTAAATTAACCCCAGTTTCATCAATCGTGATGTCATCAGTTAATTCAAACTCTAAACGAGCGCTACCTGCTTGCATGCATTTTTTGGCACGAGCGATATCACTTAGTTTAATGTCAACGCGGATTTCCAAGTCATTGGATGCTTGTTCCAACAAAGCGATAAGCTCAGCTTTGGTCAAAACCTTATGTGGCTTAGCGGCTAAAGGTTGGGCTAAAGCTGGACGCAAATGAACGGGTTTGTTGACAGACATAATATTCCCCTTACTCCATAAAAACGGAATCCACAGCATATTAAAACGCCATGATTATACCACAGCATGCAATCTAACTATATCCACGTCGCCTATCAATCTGCAGCGGCGTTGTTTCGATTGCTCGAAACCTCGCGCCTTGCTAATTCATTGGCGATGTGGATAGCTAGCTTTAAAGCATGCTTTAAGACGCGGGCGGGCTTACAGCTAACCCATCTCTTAATGACCAACCAATTTATCATAAGCGAAAGGGAAAATCACTAGTTGTATGAGAAGAGGGATTGATTCACAATGATTAGCATTACAAATGGTACTAATTTATTTAAGGATTACATATGACCGCGCCTTTTATTCTTGTTGATGGGTCATCCTACTTACATCGAGCTTTTCATGCATTACCGCCGCTTATTAATCGAAATGGTGAGCCAACAGGCGCTATGTATGGGGTTTTAAATATGATACGTCGTTTACAAAATGATTATCATTCATCGCATATTGCTATTATTTTCGATGCTAAAGGTAAAACATTTCGTGATGCTTTATCCGAAACTTATAAAGCTCATCGCCCACCTATGGATCCCCAATTAGCCGTTCAAATTGCGCCTTTGCATGAAATAATTCGTGCGATGGGTTTGCCTTTGTATTGTGTAGAAGGTGTCGAGGCCGATGATGTAATTGGTACTTTAGCTGTGCAAATGGCTGAAAAAGGATTCTCCGTGGTTATTTCAACGGGCGACAAAGATATGGCGCAATTGGTTAATTCGAAAGTTACATTAATTAACACCATGACCAATACTATTTTAGATTCTAAAGGTGTTGAGACTAAATTTGGTTTAAAGCCAGAATTAATTGTCGATTATTTAACATTAATGGGAGATAACGTTGATAATGTTGCTGGTGTGCCAGGAGTAGGGCCAAAAACAGCTGTAAAATGGTTAAGTGAATATGGTTCTTTAGATGCTGTTATAGCTAACGCTGATGCTATCAAAGGGAAAGTCGGCGAATCATTACGCGCTAGTCTGCATTTTTTACCATTATCACGGCAATTAGTAACTATTAAATGTGATGTGCCATTAGCATTTGATTGGCAAGATATTAATGTGGCGGTGCCAGAAACCAATAAATTACGTGAATATTATCAACGTTATGAATTTAAAAATTGGCTGCGCGATTTAGAAAGTGAAAATAAAGATTCATCAACATCCACTGCATCAGAAAAATCACCCGGTCAGTATGAAACCATTTTAACAAAAGAGCAATTTGCAGCGTGGTTAACGCTTTTAAAAAAAGCACCGATTATTGCGCTTGATACTGAAACCACAGGCCTTGATCCTATTACCGCAACTATTGTTGGCATGTCGTTTGCTGTTGAGGCAGGTAAAGCAGCCTATTTACCTTTGCATCATGATTATCCTGATGCGCCAAGACAATTATCCTTAAAGGAAATATTACCTGAATTACAAGCGCTATTTTCTAATGAACAACAAGATAAAGTCGCGCATAATTGGAAATATGATGGGCAAATTTTAAGTAATATCGGCATTACCGTTGCTGGGTGTGTTTTTGATACCATGTTAGAGTCTTATTTGGAAAATAGCGCCGGCAATCGCCATGATTTAGACACTTTAGCCTTAAAATGGCTATCCCATCAAAATATTACCTTTGCGGAAGTTGCAGGAAAAGGCGCAAAACAAGTGACTTTTAATTTGGTTTCCTTAGAAATAGCAGCGCCTTATGCCGCAGAAGATGCCGATGTTTGCTTGCAACTGCACCAACAATTATGGCCGCGCGTGCAACAATCTGAAAAGTTAACCAATGTCTTATTATCCATTGAATTACCATTAATTGCTGTGTTACGGCGCATGGAAAATGAAGGGGTATTGATCGATGCAGCCTTATTAGGCAAACACAGTATTGAATTAGCCGAGAAAATGGCGCAATTACAAAAAAAGATTTTTATTTTTGCAGGCGAGGATTTTAATATAGACTCACCTAAACAATTACAAGCTATTTTATATGAAAAATTAGGCTTGCCTATTTTAGCTAAAACGCCTACTGGCCAACCCTCAACAGCAGAATCGGTATTGCAAGAACTCGCTTTACAATATGAATTACCAGCACTTATTTTAGAATATCGCAGTTTAGGTAAACTAAAATCAACTTACGCTGATAAGTTACCTTTACAAATTAATCCCGCAACAGGTCGTGTGCACACTTCATTTCATCAAGCAGTAACTAGCACAGGACGACTCTCATCATCCGATCCTAATTTACAAAATATCCCGATTCGCACCAGTGAAGGGCGACGGATCCGCCAAGCATTTATTGCACCGCCAGGCTATATGATTTTATCAGCAGATTACTCGCAAATTGAGCTACGTATTATGGCTCATTTATCAGAAGATGCTGGTTTACAGCGTGCATTTGAACAAGGGTTGGATATTCACCAGGCCACTGCAGCAGAAATATTAGGCATCCCATTAGATCAAGTAACAAGTGAGCAACGGCGTCATGCTAAAGCCATTAATTTTGGTCTTATCTATGGTATGTCGGCTTTTGGTTTGGCAAAACAAATTAATTCCAGTCGTGAGCAGGCACAGATCTATATGAATAGGTATTTTAAACGTTATCCTGGTGTTTTAGCCTATATGCAGCGCATGCGTGAATTAGCTGCAGCACAAGGTTATGTTGAAACGATTTTTGGTCGACGATTATATTTACCTGATATTCATTCCACCGAGCGAAATCGTCGTATGGCAGCTGAACGCGCGGCAATTAATGCGCCTATGCAAGGAACAGCAGCGGATATTATTAAGCGGGCTATGATCGCAATGGATGATTTATTGAATCATCAACATACTGATATAAAAATGATTTTGCAAGTGCATGATGAATTAGTATTTGAAGTGCCAGAAGATAAAATAGATGCTGTAAAGCCGATAATTGTTGATACGATGCAGCAAACTACGCTGTTGAGTGTACCCTTAGTTGTTGGCGTGGGCACAGGCAAAAATTGGGATGTGGCGCATTAGTTTTGCTCATCGCTGTTGGCACAAAGCTTTAAAGCCAAGTATGAGTTGCCAATGATAATACCTATTTTTTGAGAATACTGATTAAATTATGGTACGCTAGTCTTTATTAAGTAAAATGAATAGGCTAATTTTGAGATTTCCTTGATGAAAATAACCATGAGCGAAGCAGTCCCACATGTAATTAATAATAGCGATACAAAAATTTTATTGGGGCGTATTGATGAGCTATCAACAATAATCGCGTTGATGCCCGGGAATGTTTACTGGAAAGCGCGTAATCATACATACAGAGGATGCAATGATAATATTGCTAAATTGATTAATTTAACTGATTGTCAGCAAATAGTTGGTAAGACATTATTTGATTTTTTTGAGCCTGATCTGGCAATAAAAATAAATGCAATCGATGAACAGGTGATGATAAGTGGCATGGAGTACGCCATAGAAGAGGAGGCTGTAGATAAAGAGGGTAATAAAGCCTATTATTTAACAAGAAAAGTGCCCTTAAAGAATAGTGATGGCGAGGTGATTGGTTTGCTAGGGATGTCTTTTGATATTACTGAGCGAAAACAACAAGAGGAATTATTAAAAATAGCTAAAGAGCAAGCTGAAGCTGCCAGCATTGCTAAAAGCGAATTTTTATCTAATATGAGCCATGATTTACGCACTCCTTTTAGTGGGTTGATTGGGCTTACTGAGCAATTATTACTTGCAGAGGAAGAGCCCCTTAAAAAAGAACTACTTGGTTATGTATTACAGTCAGGGCGTCATTTACTTGCCCTTCTTAATCAAATTTTAGAAACAGCTGCAATGACAGAAAAGGGCGTTGATACTAAGCTAGTAACCTTTGATTTATCACGCCTGGTGACGTCGGTTGCAGAACTTATGTCTGTTGAATCTCGAAATAAAAATTTAGAATTAAGAGTCATAATAGATGCTAAATTACCTTTATTAATAATTGGTGATGAGGTTAAGTTACATCGTGTTTTATTAAATCTATTAGGGAATGCCATTAAATTTACCCAACAAGGACATGTCACCTTAGAGGTTGATTTTGTCCGGCAAACAAAAACCACGCTATGGATAAAGTTTGCTGTTATTGATACAGGTATTGGCATTCCCAAAGATAAGCTTGCTTCAATTTTTGAACGTTTTACTCGTTTAGCTCCTTCGTTCAGTAGTACCTATTCTGGAATTGGGCTCGGATTGCACATTGCGCAAAGCTTTATACAGGATTTGGGGGGAGCATTAGAGGTGACAAGTGAGGTAAATAAAGGTAGCACATTCAGTTGTGTGATACCATTTGGTTTTAATATCTAAGGTGATTTGGTGAAAGGTAATAAGAATGGCAAGTACGATATTACTGGTTGAAGATGATTTTATCACACAAGTGGCAACTAAACATTTATTAACAAAAGCAGGATTTGTAGTAGATGTTGCTAAAAATGGTGGGGAAGCGGTAGCTTTGATAAAAAAATCTTACCAGCTCATATTAATGGATTTTGGGTTGCCTGATATTAGTGGCTTTGATTTGACGAAATTGATACGTGAGCAAGAAAACCCTAATCAACATGTGCCTATCGTTGGTTTGACAGCCTTGGATAATGATGAATATATTAAAAAAGCATTTTCAGTTGGAATGAATGATGTAAAGATAAAACCATTAACACAAAAATTATGGGAAGCTATCGCCTCATCTTATTTCAATAGAGAGGGTTTTGGTGATAGTAGGGCAAGGGTAGATAGCTCTTTTAACTGATGAATGATTTGTCTTTAGCTGCTCTTGTTTGTGCCATTTCAGGCTGGTTTGAATGTCCGCTTGTCATATCCATTGTTGCTATAGGATCAATAGCGTCACGTTGTTGAGCTTTGTCTACGACAGCACACAAAACCTTATATTTCTCTTCTGGTGGTATGGTATCAGTTTGGCCAAGTGCATATACTATGGTTTTTACAGTGTGATAAAAAACCAAATAGTCACCATTTTCGGAGATTGTTGCCGGCACCTGCATAAACGCTGATTTTGTTCCTCCTCGTTTAAGGGAGGCGTTGTTGCCGGCAAGATGAAGGATCGGGGCCTTGGTTGGAGGGGAGGTTGAAAGCACTTTTTTGCCGCTATCAGAGGTAGTGGGCGATGTACTTGCCATCGCATCCATTTCAACTGGAGTTAATATACTGTCAACTAATTTCAGATCATATTCTTGTGTAGAAATATTTTGTTTTGCCATGAGCGCTTGCGCTTCTGGGGTGTTGGTTATTTCAACAGCAATATCGAATAAATCTTTGCAAATAGGATTTTTTGTTACAGGGTACAATAAATTTCCATAACATTTTTTTAATAACCATAAAATCATTACGGTAACTTCTGCAAAAATGAATTTTAAACAAGAGAATTTAGCTAATAAAAAAGCTGCTTTTACCTTGTTATCAACATCATCGTTTTCAAAAAGGCCGGGTGAGCTTAAAAGCGCATTCAAAGATTCCTTAGCAATGCCTTTGCCTTTCAAAACACTACTAGTAATTTGACCTACTCTATCTCTGCAGTCACATCGTTCAGAAAAAAAATAATTCTTTAAGAGTTGGTAAATAGGTTCGTACAAAGGATCTTGTTTCCATTCTTCCCATAAGGATATCTTATGGGAAGATTCGGTGCCTTGACTTAGTGCTGCCAGTCGAGGATTTAATTTTATATTTTCTGAGGAAAATCGAGAGCCATCTAGTTTAAGACTAAAAACAGTTTGGTTTGCGCGAAGCCAAGCGGTAAATTCTAAAAAAGCCGAGCTTTGCATACCAGAAGAATTACAAAAACGTTCATAATGTTCATCTACACCATTAAATTGTTGAAGATTAGTCACGTGTTTTATATTGAAAGAAGCGAGAGTTCGAATAAGGGCGACTAAGTCCTGAGTTAGCTCAGATTCACCAGTACTTTTTAAGGCAGTTAAGAATTCACCATGAATGAGTAAAGTATAAGGTAATTGTATTTCGAGCTCAGGATAGCTTTTTAAAGCATCAACCAAATAATCTTTTAAATCTTCGCCCGTATGATAAGGGGCAGAAAAAGAAATTGTTAAAACAGAAGGTTCCGTTTTATTAACAACAGGACTTACTGTCTTTTCTCTTTTAAGACCTGCAAGTGGCTTATACTCAAGTGATCCTACAGTTTCATCACTCGATAAACTACTATCGCTAGAAAAAGCCGCCTTGTCATCTAAAGAGTGTAATGAGGAGCGGACTGTTTTATATATAACTGTACCTGGCATACAAGTCCCCTAAAAACCAATGCATGATAGCTAAAAAGCTCATGCAGTTGTTTTAGCTTTTAAATCCCTAATATATGAATACAGGCTTTATCCTTTAACCTTAACATACCATAATACACAATAGAAACTAAGATAGCTATCTCATTAATTATTTTAATCCATATGAGATTAGAGCTGATTATTTATAGCCTATGTGTAAGTATTTTGTAGCAAATTATTAATGCTTGAAAAAGAACCAAGATGCAAACGTCAAAAAATTTGATAAGAGATAATTTACCATTAAATTGCTGCAATATAGTGACAACAGAAAATTACTTCTCCTCCCTCATCAATTGCTTGCCCCAATCTAGCTTACTATGCAACACGTGAAAATAATTATAATCTGAAGGGTGAATCAAACGCAATGGTTTATCTTTCTTATTAAAGATGAATTTTATCCCCAGGAGCTAATAACACGGGTGCCTGTCCATCACAACTGTTCACGCATCAATTGCTTACCCCACTCAAGCTTGCTGCGTAATACGTGGAAATAATTGTAATCCATAGGATGAATTAAACGCAGCGGTTTATCTTTTTTATAAAGTCGAATTTTATCTCCAGGCGCCAATAGCACAGGCGCTTGGCCATCACAGCTAACGCCAGGATAGATTTCAAGAGTAGGTGCTACGATAATTTCTAAGCGCGCATCACCAGGCAGTACAATAGGTCGATTACTTAAGGTATGCGGAAACATGGGGACCAAGGTTAAAGTAGGAATACTAGGGTGCACGATAGGACCACCAGCTGATAAAGCATAAGCAGTAGAACCCGTTGGTGTCGCCACAATCAAGCCATCCGAACGTTGGCTAAACACAAACTGGCCATCAACATACACTTCAAATTCAATCATACGTGCCACATCGCCTGCATATAACACGACTTCATTTAATGCATTGCCGTGTGCTTCCACAATACCAGCACGCTCGATTTCAGCATGAATTAAAAAGCGAGGCTCTTCAATAAATTGACCCTCGAGGACAGGTGTTAATTTTTCCTCTAGATGTTGTGGGTCGATATCAGTTAAAAATCCTAAACGACCGCGATTAATTCCTAATACTGGCACAGATTGATCCACCACAGCATGTGCTGCATTGAGCAAACTGCCATCACCGCCCACTACAATCACTAAATCACAATGTTTACCAAGTTCTTCACGAGGAACGACAGTAAGACCATTAGCATCAATATCCTGAGCGCTCTGTTCTTCTAGCACAATAGTAAGTTGATGGGCTTGTAGAAAATCCTTCAAATGAGTCAAGGTTTGCGCGGCACCTGGCGTGCGGTGGCGACTCATAATAGCGATGCGTTTAAAAACAGACCTCATAAAAACTCCCTTAACCGCCCTAATTTGCTATAATATCGGCCTGCACCCGTTGTCAATGAAACTGCGGCGGCGTTGCTTCGGCTGTTCGCAATCCTCATGTATTAGTTATACACTCCGGTTGCTCACAACCTCGCGTCTTGCTGCAATTTCATTTACAACGGGTATGAAATGTAGGTTTGATGTTAACGAATTAGGAGGTTTCCTGTCTATGCCTATTTATGAATATCATTGTGAGAAGTGTGGACACACTTTGGAAGTTATGCAAAAAATCAATGATGCTCCTTTAACACGCTGCCCACATTGTGAGGCAGAGGGATTACGTAAACTGGTTTCAGCGGCTGGTTTTCGTTTAAAAGGGGGCGGTTGGTATGAGACAGATTTTAAAAAGGATGCTCAGCGCAATCTTGTGAAGGATGATAAACCAACAGCTGAGAAAAAAACGGGTGACAGTGATACCTCTTCATCAACCAAAACGTGAGGAATAACTTTTGGATATACCACAAAAAACAGCCCCTATGTCTTGGTGGCGCCGTTATTTACTATCGGGTTTTTTAGTTTGGCTCCCTATCGTTGTCACTTTTACTGTCGTTAAATTTTTGGTGGATTTATTAGATAGTAGTTTGTTACTCTTACCACCAGCTTATCGTCCCGAACAATTATTCGGCATTAATATCCCTGGTTTAGGGGTAATATTATGTTTTGTTATCGTATTATTAACTGGTATGTTTGTGGCTAATTTTGTTGGTCGCTGGATGGTCGACATTTCAGAAAGTGTTGTTAATCATATTCCATTAGTACGTTCGGTCTATGCCGGCGTAAAAAAAGTAACTGAAACGATTGTTACCCCGCAGGGTCAATCATTTCGTCGGGTATTATTGGTAGAATATCCCCGTAAAGATTGTTGGACTATCGCGTTCCAAACCCACGAAGCGTATGGCATGATAAAAGAAGGAGTAGGGATAGATGATTTAATTTCTATCTACGTACCAACCACACCAAATCCCACCTCAGGTTTTTGGTTAATGGTATCAGCAAGCACGGTGAAAGAGCTTTCTATCACTGTAGATGATGCGTTGAAGTTAATTCTTTCGTTGGGAGTGGTGATACCGGATGAAAAGAAGTTGGTGGGAAAGAGGAAGGGATAACTAGTGAATGAAGGCCTCCTCACCCTAACCCTCTCCCACAAGGGAAGAGGGAACTGATCGAAAGTGAGGTCAGAGTCTAAAAAAAATATTAAGTACCAAACCAAACACCCCTCTCCCCTTGTGGGAGAGGGAAATGCAAGCATAGCTTGCGAGGGTGAGGGGATACGATCTTTACATTAAGTTGGAAATAAAAAAATGCGTACTCATTATTGTGGTCAAGTCAATGAAAAATTAATTGGAAACACAGCAACTATTTGTGGTTGGGTGCATCGTCGTCGCGATCACGGCGGCGTGATTTTTTTAGACGTGCGTGATCGTGAAGGGGTTTTACAAGTTGTTGTCAATCCAGAACAACAAGAAGCTTTCACTCGCGCACAAGAAATCCGCAATGAATATGTTGTGGCAATAACGGGTATCGTACGTCATCGCCCAGAAGGAACGGTTAATAATGATTTAGCAACCGGTAAAGTCGAATTAGTTACCAGCGAGTTAACCGTGCTAAATACCGCTCAAACACCGCCATTTCCTATCGATGAGCATATTGAAGTGGGCGAAAATATTCGTCTGCAATATCGCTATATTGATTTGCGCCGCCCTCGTATCCAACAACATTTTATTCGACGCGCGCATTTAGTGCGTGAAATTCGTCGTTATATGGATGCTCACGGTTTTATCGATATTGAAACACCTGTTTTAACTAAAGCAACGCCAGAAGGTGCGCGCGATTATTTAGTACCTAGCCGTACTTATCCCGGGTATTTTTTCGCACTGCCTCAATCACCACAAATTTTTAAACAATTATTAATGGTGGCTGGTTTTGATCGTTATTATCAAGTTGTTCGTTGTTTCCGTGATGAAGATTTACGTGCTGAAAGACAACCTGAATTTACCCAGCTTGATATTGAAACCTCATTTCTTGATGAAGCTGCCATTATGCAATTAATGGAAGATATGGTGCGTTCTTTATTTAAATCTGTACTAAATGTCGATTTACCTGAATTTCCTCGCATGACATTTAGCGACGCCATGCGCCGTTTTGGTAGTGATAAACCTGATTTACGCATTCCTTTGGAATTAGTTGATATCGATGATTTAGTGGTACACAGTGATTTTAAAGTATTTTCACAAGCCGCCAGTGATAAATCCTGTCGCGTTGCTGCGTTACGTTTACCAGGTGGTGCGCAATTATTATCACGTAAAGAAATTGATGATTACACGCAATTTGTCAGCCAATTTGGCGCCAAAGGATTAGCGTATATTAAAGTCAATGATAGAACAGCAGGCGTAGAGGGCTTGCAATCACCTATTGTTAAATTTTTCTCAGCAGAAACGATTGAAGCTATTTTACAACGTTGCCAAGCACAAACGGGCGATATACTCTTTTTTGGTGCTGATAAAGCCAATATCGTCAGTGAATCATTAGGTGCATTGCGCTTGAAATTAGGCCATAACCACGGCTTCGTGGAAGCAGGTTGGCGTCCATTATGGGTTGTTGATTTTCCTATGTTGGAAAAAGACGCAACTACTGGTCGTTGGCAATCTTTACATCATCCGTTTACTTCACCAACACACACATCACCTGAAGCATTATTAGAAAATCCTGGTGATTGTTTATCACGTGCTTATGACATGGTATTAAATGGTTCAGAAATTGGTGGTGGTTCGATTCGTATTCATTCCTACGATATGCAAATGGCTGTATTTAAATTACTTGGCTTAAGCGAGCAAGAAGCTCATATGAAATTTGGTCATTTATTGGATGCACTGCGCTATGGCGCCCCTCCGCACGGTGGTTTGGCTTTCGGTGTCGATCGTTTAGCGATGTGGATGTGTGGTGTTGATTCCATTCGCGATGTCATCGCATTTCCAAAAACACAAACGGCATCATGTTTATTAACCCAAGCACCAGCTCCTGCAGATGATGCACAATTAAAAGATTTGGGAATTAAAGTAATTAAAGAACAGGAAAAAAAATAAGCGGCCCCCCACCTCGTCGTTCCCGCTTGCGCGGGGACGACGAGGTACAGGTAAAGTAAATTAATGAGGTAAACAAAAAATGGCTGGACATAGTAAATGGGCAAATATTCAACACCGTAAAGGCGCGCAAGATGCCAAACGCGGTAAAATATTTACACGTTTAATTCGTGAAATTACCATTGCAGCGCGTATGGGTGGTGATGAAATTAATTCTAACCCACGGTTACGCGCTGCCGTTGACACAGCACGTAGTTCTAATATGTCAAATGATACTATCGAGCGCGCTATTAAACGCGGCGCTGGTGGTTTAGAAGGCCAAGATGTAGAAGAAATTCGTTATGAAGGTTATGGTCCAGGCGGTGTTGCTATTATGGTTGATTGCATGACTGATAACCGTAATCGTACGGTAGCTGAAGTTCGTCATGCTTTTAGTAAACGTGGTGGAAACTTAGGGGCGGAAGGATCAGTTGGTTATTTATTTACCAAATTAGGTCAATTTTATTTTTCGAAAGAAAACTCAGAAGATAAAATTATGGAAGTAGCCTTAGATGCTGGCGCACAAGATGTACAAACACTGGATGATGGCACCATAGAGGTTATTTGCACACCTGAGGATTTTGAAGCAATCAACGCCGCAATGAAAAAAAGTAATTTATTACCAGCCCATGCCGCTGTTTCTATGGTGGCCAGTGTACAAGTAGAAGTACAAGGTGAAGATGCGGAGAAACTCGTCAAATTATTAGAAATGCTAGAAGATTTGGATGATGTGCAAAATGTTTATTCCAATGCCGAAATTCCGGCTGAGTATTTAACTTAATGCGTATTTTAGGCATTGATCCAGGTTCTCGTATTACGGGCTACGGTATTATTGAGGTCACCGGGGGAAAAGCCGAATATGTCAGCTGCGGCGTCATCCGTATGGCAGATAAATGTTTTCCAGAGCGCCTAAAAGAGATTTTTGAAGGTATAACCACTTTATTAAAAACCTATAACCCACAACAAGTTGCCATTGAGCAAGTCTTTGTGCAACGTAATGTTCGCTCCGCTTTATTGCTTGGTCAAGCGCGTGGGACAGCCATGGTAAGCTGCGCCTTACATGATCTTCCCATTGCCGAATATTCTGCCCGCCAAATTAAGCAGGCGGTAGTAGGCTATGGCAATGCCACTAAGGTGCAAGTTCAACACATGGTAAAATCCTTGTTACACTTATCAGAGGCACCAAGCACAGATGCGGCAGATGCTTTGGCTGTTGCTTTATGCCACCTGAATCAACAAAGCGGTTTATTAATGGCAGGGTTTCAGTCGTTTCAACGTGGGCGAATGCGAGAGGCATTATGATAGGATTATTAAAAGGTATTTTAATTGAAAAAACACCACCAGATATTTTAATTGATGTGGTTGGCGTAGGTTACGAATTACAAGTGCCGATGACAACACTTTATCAATTACCAGAAATTGGTACACCAGTTACTTTATATACACATATGGTGGTACGAGAAGATGCGCAATTATTATACGGTTTTATCGATAGCAACGCGCGCCGGTTTTTTCGTGAATTAATTAAAGTCAATGGCGTAGGGCCAAAATTAGCATTAGCTATTTTATCCAGTATGGATGTGGCCCAATTTATTACCTCTATAGTCGAACAAGATGTTGTTTGTTTGACCAAAATTCCTGGAGTAGGGAAAAAAACAGCTGAACGCTTAGTGGTTGAAATGCGTGATAAAATAAAACAACTAGAAGGTTATACGCCGACATTTAATGTCGATAGATCGATTTTACAATTAAACAGCCCTAATCAACGGGCTGATGAAGCAATAAGTGCCTTAGTGGCATTAGGATATAAACCTGCTGAAGCCAATCGCGCAGTGGCTGCGGTGAATGATGAAGAGATTAATACATCAGAATTAATTCGATTGGCGTTACGGCATAGTATTGGTCGTTAGTATAAAGCGACAAGGAAATAACAATGATAGAACCAGAGCGCCTCATTGCAGGTCAAGTACGTCAGGAAGATACTATTATCGATAGGGCGATTCGTCCACGTACATTAGATGATTATATTGGTCAACCTAATGTTCGCGATCAAATGGCTATTTTTATGACTGCTGCAAAAGCGCGCAAAGAAGCGCTGGATCACGTATTAATTTTTGGACCACCCGGGTTAGGTAAAACCACGCTAGCTAGTATTATCTCCCACGAAATGGGCGTGAGTTTAAAACAAACTTCAGGCCCAGTATTAGAAAAAGCGGGCGATTTAGCTGCATTATTAACGAATCTCCAAGAAAACGATGTATTATTTATCGATGAAATTCATCGTTTAAGCCCAGTTATTGAAGAAATACTTTATCCCGCGATGGAAGATTATCAATTAGACATTATGATAGGTGAGGGCCCTGCTGCACGTTCAATTAAAATTGATTTGCCGCCATTTACTTTAGTTGGTGCAACCACGCGCGCTGGCTTATTAACCTCTCCTTTACGCGATCGCTTTGGCATCGTGCAACATTTAACTTTTTACGATGTGCCCGATTTAACAACTATTGTATTACGATCTGCCACTATTTTAAGCTTATCGCTCGATGAAGCAGGCGCAAGCGAAATTGCCAAACGTTCACGTGGTACGCCGCGTATTGCTAATCGTCTACTACGACGTGTGCGTGATTTTGCGGAAGTTAAAGCACAAGGTCATATTAATAAAACCGTTGCTAATGAAGCATTGCATTTATTAGGTGTTGATGAAACTGGCTTTGATCAAATGGATAGAAAATTATTGCTCACATTAATTGAAAAATTTGCCGGTGGCCCCGCTGGTTTAGACAGCTTAGCTGCTGCTATTGGTGAAGAACGTGGCACCTTAGAGGATGTGGTTGAACCGTATTTAATCCAACAAGGTTATATCATGCGCACACCACGCGGTAGAATTGCAACGGCACATGCGTATCAACGGTTTGGATTGAAGGTACCGGAGTCATTAATTAATGAGGTAGAGGCGTAAATTGCCTAGATTGTCGCGTCGCTTCGCTTCGCTCCTTGCAATGACTTTCTCATTACACCGTCATTGCGAGGAGGCCAAAGGCCGACGTGGCAATCTAGGGCGATCTAAACGCAACCAAAGGACAATAAAATGATCCCCAAAAAACGTCTTCCCTTTACCTTCGCCAAACGTCACGGCGCAATTGCAATAAAAGAAGAAGACAATTACATTCATATCCTCCATCGCCAAAAAATAACCCAACCCACCTTATCAGAATTACGCCGCTTTTTTGCCAAACCATTACAATTAACCGCAATCGAAGATAAACAATTTGATGCATTATTAGTAACAAGCTACGAAACCAGTTCCCAAGCAGCGATGCAAGCAGTAGAAGATTTAGGCGAAGATCTCGATTTATATCGTGTTAGTGAAGCATTAGGAAAAACTCAAGATTTAATGGAAAGCGAAGATGATGCACCTATTATCCGTTTTATTAATGCATTACTCAGTCAAGCTATAAAAGAATTAGCTTCCGATATTCATATTGAAACCTTTGAGGATTCGATTACTATCCGATTTCGTGTCGATGGTGTATTACGAAAAGTGTTAGAACCACCTCGTCATATTGCACCATTATTAATTTCCCGTATTAAAGTTATGGCGAAATTAGATATAGCTGAAAAACGTTTACCACAAGATGGTCGTATTGGTTTGCGTGTAGCAGGACGTGCAATCGACGTACGGGTTTCTACCTTACCTGCTAATCATGGTGAGCGTTTAGTATTACGTTTATTAGATAAAAGCGCAGGATTATTACGTTTACAAGGATTAGGTTTAAGCGATATTTCATCATCTGCTATTAAACAATTATTAGCAAAACCACACGGGATTATTTTAGCAACTGGCCCTACAGGAGCTGGTAAAACTACGACATTATATGCATTATTAAGTGAATTAAATAAAGGTACACGCAATATTTTAACTGTCGAGGATCCGATAGAATATGAATTACCTGGTATTGGCCAAACACAAGTTAATACTAAAATCGATATGAGTTTTGCCAAAGGATTACGCGCTATTTTACGTCAAGATCCGGATATCGTCATGGTTGGTGAAATTCGTGATACTGAAACAGCACATATTGCGGTCCAAGCTAGTTTAACAGGCCATTTAGTATTATCCACACTACATACTAATACCGCCATTGGCGCGATTGCGCGGTTACGTGATATGGGTGTGGAGCGTTTTTTATTATCCGCGAGTTTGATTGGTTTATTAGCGCAGCGTTTGGTGCGAGTATTATGTCCACATTGTAAAAAAGCACGTGAAGCGGATGAATCGGAGCGTTCTTTGTTAAGCGCTACTGTTAATGAAAAGATCATTATTTATGATCCTATTGGCTGTGATGCGTGTAATCACAGTGGTTATCGTGGGCGTATAGGTATTTATGAGGTCGTGGTTATTGATAATTCATTGCGTCAATTAATTCATGACGATGCCAATGAACTCACCATAGAGCAACATGTTCGCACCACAACCCCAAGCATTCGCCAAGACGGCTGCCGGTTGGTTCGCAATGGTTTGACGACGATTGAAGAGGTTATTCAGGCGACTATTGCAGATTGATTTACTTCGTAGAAAGATCTTCCCCCTCACTCTCGTCAGCGCAGCTGACGAGAGTGAGGGGAGCGATCTATCTACAGAGATATCCTCCCTGTCCATCCGCCCTAAAAAGTTGTTATAATACAGGGCTATTAACCAGGAGACGTATTGAAATGCCGCAAGAACCCAATACCGCGCAACATTACGAGGTAACTCCAGCCGATTTACCGTTATGTTGTCCTTTACCGAGCATGAGTTTGTGGAATAGTCATCCGCGAGTTTACCTGCCGATTGAAAAAACAGGCCATGCGCAATGTCCCTATTGTAGCGCGACATTTACTTTAAAGACGAATGAGCATAAATAAATGATGAAGACAGATAACGCACCGATCCTAATTATTGGCCCTGCTTGGGTAGGTGATATGATGATGAGCCAGGTGTTGTTAAAGCTGATTAAAGCTCAACATCCAGATGCCCCTATCGATGTTATTGCCCCTCCTCATAGTGCGCCTTTACTAGCGCGTATGCCAGAAGTACGGCATTTTATTCCGCTTGCCATTGGTCATGGCAAATTAGAGTTAAAAATACGTTATGAAATGGCGAAATCGTTGCGAGCAACAGGGTATCAACAAGCTTATGTATTACCTAATTCATTTAAATCTGCTTTTATTCCTTTTTTAGCCAAGATCCCTAAGCGTACAGGCTGGTTAGGTGAATGTCGGTTAGGGTTATTAAATGATGTGCGTTTTCTTGATAAATCTGCATTACCGTTAATGATCCAACGTTTTGCTGCCTTAGCGTTTCCACGCAATGCACCATTACCCACAACATTGCCTTGGCCTGCTTTAAACGTAGATGAGGCTGTTGTGGCGAGTACATTACAAGCGGTTGGTTTGAGTAAACCTACTAAGCCTATATTAGCATTGTGCCCAGGCGCAGAATTTGGCCCCGCTAAACGTTGGCCTGCATATCATTATGCTGAAGTGGCAAAACAAAAATTAGCAGAAGGTTATGATGTTTGGTTACTAGGGTCGCCAAAAGAACAAGCTGATGCAGCAGAAATTATGGCGATAACGGATCAACGTTGTGTTGATTTAACCGGCAAAACATCATTAGCTCAGGCTATCGATTTATTATCATTAGCCTCAATTGTTGTGAGCAATGATTCTGGTTTAATGCATATTGCCGCTGCGTTACAACGGCCTTTAGTTGTATTATACGGATCGTCTAGTCCTGGTTTTACACCACCCTTAAGCGATAAAGTAGAAATTCTATCGCTACATTTACCCTGCAGCCCTTGTTTTAAACGCGAATGTCCACTGGGGCATTTAAAATGCCTAGTGGATTTAATGCCCGCACAAGTATTAACAGCAATAGGGAAATTAGTGTAAAACTTCTTGCAGCCTTGATGTCATTTCATTCGATCAAGGCTATATTTTAAGCGCTTACAGACATTCGAGCTGCTGCTTTTTTTGCTTCAAGCTCAGTTCCTAGTAAATTAGGTAATTTCATAATGTGCTGAATATATTTTTTAGCCGTATCTACCTGACTTGGCAGCTCACTAGCACTCTTTTCAGATCCTATTAATCGAACATTGATATAACAAATTACCGCCTCTTGGACAAGCGTGTTAATACTGCCATCTCCCAGCTCTTTCTCTAAAGCTGCTGCTCTACCGGCTTTTTGCTCACCGATTTCTTCTTTAATAAGTTGATCTTTTAATTCTGGGTATATAAGTGCATATCGTTGTAAATATTTATATTTGGATTGTAAACTTTGTAATGAGATATCTGGATCTTCATGGTAAACCTTAATTCGACTAAAACCACCAGTAGGCGATGGAGCTCTCTTAGCTTTACCCGTTTCTTTGAGTTCGTATAAAAGTTTGCCATGTTCCTCTGCAACGAGCTCTGGTTGTTTTTCGCCTACAATAGCGAGTTGAGCACGTAAATTTGAAAATAGCTCATCACGAACCACAGTTTCAATATCGCTTTTCTCAGTAATTTTTGGTAAAAGGGCTTTAACAGTATGTCTTATACTTTCGTATGTTTTTCTTATTGAAACAGCAGCCTCCTCAACTTGTCGAACTTTTTTCTGCTGCGCTGCCGTATCAGTGAGAGCGGTAATTGTCTGTTTTAAGGTTTCACAGCGTACTGTTAGGTCAGAATCGTTGCTGCTGAGTTTACTAAAGTTCAACTGCAATACTTCTTGAAGAAGTGAATCAAAATATTTTTTTGCTTGTTCTGTAGTTTGTTTTTTACCAGCTTTTTCGACTATTCCCTCAATAAACTCGACAACTTGAGTGTTTAACTCAGGGCGATTTTCGTCAATTAGCTCTCCAATTCTTGCCATCAAAGCGGTAATGTCTCCTGAAGATACATCAGTCGGTTTCGCCTTGTTCCGTACTACTTGTAGGTTTTGGGCATGCAGTTGGTTGATAGGCACAAATCGTTGCATTAACTCTTCTTGGTTAAGTGGCGCTTGAATGACGACTGGTGCTATTAATTCTGCGTCTGTCTTACTAGTAGTAGTGACGACAGGTGATTCTGCTAGCGGTGTTGTGGACGGCTCTGGTTGTTCTTTTAAAACTATTTCCGCACCTTCACTACTAGCAGTTATTGTGGTGACAGCGGTAGCTAGTGGTGGTTCGGTGGTTTTTTCGAGCTCATGGTGCGGTTGCTCATCTGCTGCTGGCGTAGTATTAACAACAACTGGGGGTGGTGTTATTTCTGGGAACTGTAGTGCTTTGGGCTTTAGTTTTGGTTTCGGAGGCTCAGCGCTTGGATGCGACTCGCCATGAGCCATTGTATCTACTCTTACTGGTTGGTCTGCCGCTTTCCTTACTCTAGGCATTGGTTGCGGTTTCGGTAGCTCAGCGCTTGGACGCGTCTCGCTATAAGCCATGGTGTTTACTATTGGTGCTTGGTCTGCTGCTTTCTTTGGTCTAGGTATTGGTTTTGGTATTGAATCATCAGCTTGCTGTTGCATACTAGCTGCAGCTGCACTTGCTGCTGCTGTCACTTCTGATGTTGTTGAAGCAGATGGAATAACCAATGGTGTAGTATTTTGCAGCGCTGTTGCTGGTTTACGAGTTAATTTTGTAATTGATTTTAAACTTATAAGAAACTCTGATAATGTATTCCACTGCGCTAGCCGTGGGGAAAAAAACCATTTTATAGTTTCGCCTAATAAATTAGATTTCTGTGCAACCGCCTTAACCCTATAGCTAAGTTGACTAAGACCAAAAGTAGATCGATGGTATGTATCTAATTTGTGACGTTGATTATCAACCAATGCCGCAGTGGTCGTTAACAGATAATCATTTATTTGATAACTGCGTCTCCAATGTCCGGAAAAAAAACCAGGTTCAATTAACTGATTATTAAATTGCCATAAAGCTAATAATGCATCAGCAAGTTTTTGGAATTGATCAACATTATCAAAATTATCCGCTATAGCAGGAGCAGTATAATTATTAAATTCTTCAATGGCCGTATTTAATTCGCTTATTAGCCGCGCTTCTTCAGCTGCTGTATCTGCAATGCCATCTATATGTGTCTTTTGTAAAAAAGCGCGACCTCTATTTGTTAACGCTCCTACATAATTATTATCAAGCCTACCTAATGCCATGATGAGCAACTCCTTTTCGATAGTAATACCGTTGATGCACCATTGTATACCTGTTCAGAATTTGTGCAAAGAGTTTTTTATTACAATTATTTTCACAGATGGAGCTTGTGTTAGTGAAATGAAGTTGGTATATTTCCTCTAACCCAATATAGGGAAGAAAAATAATTAAGAATTTTAAGTTAATGTTCAAATCAGAGGGTAGTTGAATATGGCACCACCATCACCAGAAAAAAAGAACGGATCTGCAAGTAATGCAGGACCAGATCGAAGAAGCACTTCTCCAGCAGGCAAATCGGTTAGCCCTCGGCGTCAACAACAAGTGGCTAAAATTACGATGTCTAGTGCGCTCATAAGTGGAACCAACACGGGAGCATCGATCGAGGAGGAGTTTAGTCCGTTGGCACGCGTGCAGGATGCCATACGAGCAATAAAAAATAATGATATTAAATTATTGTTATTATTTCTTCACCCTGCTTATGAACTAATAGAAAACACACCGGAGCCAACTACAGAGCAAGTACAAGAATTACTTACAGAACGTAAAGACGATCTTGAGGCTGGTTTAACTGGGTATGATTCTTACTTAGGTCTAGATACTCGATACAGTAATTCATATAAACAAGCCGCACTTAAAGGCCCAACAAATGGCAACAAAAGATCAGAGGCTTTAGCCAGTTTAATTGTTAATTCATGTTTCGGTGCCAATACGGTTGACGCGGAAAATAAATCATTGCTTTATCGTGCGGTAGAAGCACAAGCTGAGGCTGTTGTTGCAATATTATTGCGTGATAAAAGCGCAGATCTTTATCTAGGACAAGATTTAGGTTTTTGGCCTTATAAGTTAGCAGTAAGCTTAGAAAATCAAGGTATAATAAAGTTATTTGCTGAGTTCTATGCAAAAAACATAAATAAAAATGGGACTATTGTAAGAAAGGTGGATGTAAAAACCAGCCCACTTCAATATACACCTTGGGATAAAATGCATAAAGAGAGTAAACAGGCTCTTGATTCAGTTTTAGCTATCTTAGAGGAGTCAAGAAGCGGTATTTTCACCTGGATTGCAAGTTGGATTCAGACGGATCATTACAAAAAATTTCAAGGTGAATTATTGTATATTAATGACAAATTAATTCCTACTCTACAGCAAACTCGAGATGTAAGTGGTTTTATCCAAGCCATTGTAGTGGCGTCACAACAACGAGAAGCGAGTGACTATCTTAAAGCGCTTAATCCCAAGTTAATTGCGATACAAACTACTTTGGAGAGAACCCTGCAAATTGTTCATACAAATGCCGAAAGAGCTATCATGCCAGCGAATAAACAAACAGCTGAGCTAATGCAGCGTTTGGATGAATCGGATAAAAGAGCCCAACAACTTCAACAGAAATTGGAGCAAGATAGTCAAAGGCAAAGGGAAGAGGAAGGCCGTCAGGAAAAATTGGAAATAGAAACAGCTGTAAATAATGCCAGGCTAGATGCTTTGGAGAATGGAGTAACTGGCGCCGCATTGCAAGCAGCGAAAGACAAGGCACGAGAAAAGACTATAAAAGCTATACAAGATAGAAAAGCTAAAGCACCAGCACCAGCACCAGCACCAGCTTCATCGCCGCCAACAGGTAGTAGAGTCCACCATGCTTATGCTGATCCTGGAAAAGTACCGGTTACTCCGCCAAGAACTGGAGTGGAACAACAACAAACAGGTTTAACACCAGCAGCGAATGAATTAACTATAGGTAATGGTGGTCAACAAAATAGCCCCGACTCTCCTTCTAAACGCAGGAGAACATCAGGCAACGGATTTACAATACCCTCATCATCAGCGAGTTAGGTTAGAAATGACATTATGAACAGACAAGAAGCCTTAGAATTATTTGGTTATGATAGAGTAGCTGAACCTAGCGAAAGTGCAGTTAAAAAAGAATATTATAAGCGGGTTTTGAAATGTCATCCTGATAAATTTCCTACTGCTGAATATCCTGAGCTTACGGAAGAATTTAGAAACCTTACAGAAGCTTATGAAATTATAACAGGTGAAGCGGCCGAAAAAGACTTAGCCGTAATCCAAAAGCGTTTAGATAACTTAGAGACTGTTTTAAACGATACAGAAGAGGACGCCGAAGATAAAATAAGAACAACCGCAAGAATGGCTGATACGAACACTTTTCTTGAGAAGCAAAGTGTTAAAATCAGCTCTGGGTTAGATCGATTAGAGGCAAGACTCGCTGCAGCCCCAACTAAAAGTTTTTTCGAATTTTTTGATTTTCGAAGATTTTGGACATCACCTACTCGGCCAGCTCAAGCGCCAGCGGCGGATCAACAGGCTTCTGTTGCTGGCAATTTAGCTACTATTAACGGAGAGGGTTCTTCTCTTCCTCGTAGTAGACTATCTTTGTCGCAGACTAGCTAGTAGCAGCTCACCATAGCCTTGATGTCACTTTACTTCATAAAGGCTATGGTTGATCATCCTCACTATCAAAGTACAATTTACTGTTATAATCAACCTTTCTCTTATTTTCGGATACCTCGTTATGCGCCTTGCTTTAATACTATTTCGTTATTTTCCCTTTGGTGGATTGCAGCGAGATTTTTTGCGAATTGCTACAAAACTGCATGAGCAAGGTTATCAATTAACGGTTTATACCATGGAATGGCAAGGGGAAAGACCCGCCTTCTTAACCATTCATGAAATACCGGTTACTGCTTGGACTAATCACGGTCGCTGTTGCCAATTTGCCAACGAGATGCAACCGTTATTATCTCAACAAAATTATGCCGCGGTGATTGGATTTAATAAAATCCCAGGGTTAACCATTTATTTTGCCGCAGATGATTGCTTTAAAGCCAAAGCAATAGAGGAAAAATCGTGGTGGTATCGCTTAACATCGCGCTATCGGAATTTACAACGTTTAGAAGCATCAGTATTCTCACCAGGTAAAAATACCGATATTTTATTATTAAATCAAAGACAAGCTTGGCAATTTATTTATTATTACAATACTGAACCAAATCGATTAACGCTATTACCGCCAAGTATAGGGATGGTGGAGCAATCCTCAGAGTCTATTCCGAATGTAAATACCAGCGATATAATTTTATTAATGGTTGCCTCCCATTTTCACACTAAAGGTGTTGACCGTTCTTTACATGCACTTGCCTCACTACAACGCCACGATGTCAAATTATTGATAGCTGGTGATGATAAACCTGCTCGCTATACAAGCTTAATCAAGAAATTACATCTTGAAAATCAGGTGCAGTTTTTAGGCCCACGCCATGACGTGCCAGCCTTGATGAAAAAAGCAGATATTTTAATTCATCCTGCAAGGCAAGAAGCAGCGGGCTATGTTTTATTAGAAGCGGTTGTTGCTGGATTACCGGTTATTACTACTGCTATTTGTGGTTACGCGGAATATATAAATAAAGCGCAAGCTGGCGTTGTATTAACACATCCTTTTCAACAAAGTAATTTAAATCAAACACTAGCGAAATTAATGAATAAGAGTGTGCGCGAGAATTTCCATCAGCAGGCGTTGGAATATGCTTCCCATTTAGATCTGCAACAAATGGTGCCGGTGGCTATTGAGACGATTAATAGGATTATTAAAGATAAACATAATCGAGAAGATCCCCTGGATCCCGGACAAATGCTGCGCATTTTCCCGGAACCGTTGTGTCGAGAATTGCCGGTTCCCGGAAAATGCGCAGCATTTGTCCGGGATCCAGGAGATCTACAATTCTGGCTTGCCACAGATGAATTGTTGCCACATCTTCCAGAGGGTGATCCCTTTGAAATATTATTACATTACCAAGGCACGATTCATCGCGCGTTAGAAAATCGTAAAACCATCGAAGTTTATATCGGCGGTAAACATTATTTTATTAAACAACATTATGGCGTTGGTTGGCGTGAGATTATTAAAAATATCCTACAAGCCCGATTGCCAATTATAGGTGCAACCAACGAATGGCGTGCATTACAACTATTGCCAACCTTATCTATCAATACCATGCCCATTATCGCTTACGGATGTAAAGGAAAAAATCCTGCAGCACAACAATCTTTTATTGTCACAGGCGCGCTTGAAGATACCATCAGTTTAGAACAATTATGTGCTACCTGGCCGAAAAATCCGCCAGCTTATCCCTGTCGTCTTGCCATGATTAAAGAAGTAGCTCGTATGTCGCGTGCGCTTCATGGAGCTTATATTTATCATCGCGATTTTTATATTTGCCATTTTTTATTACATATTCCCCAGGGAGTTGATTATATAAATTCAAAGCAATTGACGATTTATCTTATTGATCTTCATCGTGCCTTAATTAAAAAATCAGTGAGCAACCGATGGTTAATAAAAGATCTAGCAGGATTATATTTTTCGAGCATGGATTGCGGAATTACGCCTAAAGATATTTACCGTTTTTTACGCATTTATTATCAACAACCATTACGAACTATTTTTAGCAAAAAGCGCCATATACTAAAAGCAGTTACTAAACGAGCAAGATTATTGTATAGTAAACACAACCCATAGCCGTGATTCCTCCCACCCCTCTCCCGCAAGGCCGAGGTGTTTTTTAACCCCTCTCCCCTTGCGGGAGAGGGAAATGCAAGCGCAGCTTGCGAGGGTGAGGGGAAAGCTACGAAGAAAGAAATACTATTTTACTTATGATCCTTTCTACGTAGATAGATCGCACCCCTCACCCGCCCGCGCCAAAGCGCGGTCGACCCCTCCCACAAAGGGGAGAGGTGTGGGGCAGTACTCAGAGAAAAAATATGCGTCAACAAAAACACCAACCAGAGCCCCTATCCCAATCCATTCATGCCTTGGTTGATTTGGCTCATGAATTACTTGCCTATACTAAAACGATTGAGCATGGCGGGCATGAACAACGCCAGCAAGCAGAGCAGTTGGTACTGGAAATTCAAAAGGCCATGGAAATACGGTATGAGCAATATATCTACTTTTTATTCGAATCTTCTATCATCCCCAAATTAGAGCGTTTAGCTTTAGACATCAACCGCTATCGTTTTTTAATTGGAGAGTTTCGCTTCCCTTCCTATAAATTGGGTAAACCGAAGCGGGTTTAAGCAATATGATAGACTCAGTAGATAATTAAATTTTACCTCATTATATTATTAAAAAAACCATGACTTTTTTCGCAAATAATTACAAGATATTATCTCGCGCTACTAGCTTGTTTGTATCGCAACATAAACGTGCAAGAAAAGATTGGTGAAGCTAATATGATTTTTTACAACATCATGGTTGCGCCCAAATGCAAGGATATTTAGCAAATCAACCATTGCCAGTGGAAAAAATTACAGGGTTATTAGCAAAAGCTAAAAAAAGCGGGTATTTCTTTACGAGAGATTAATGGCTCCCCGGGACGGGCTCGAACCGCCGACCTAGTGATTAACAGTCACGTGCTCTACCGACTGAGCTACCGGGGAATTGACTGACGTAATGATAATGGATGAAGGATAGGGCGTCAATAACAAATTAACAATTTCGTTGCCTGTAACATTCAAATAAGCATACCCCAGCTGCTACGGATACATTTAAACTTTCTACAGCACCTTGCATCGGAATGTAAATCAACTGATCGCATAAATCAGTCGTTAAATGGCGCAAGCCACTGGCCTCATTTCCTAAAATCAATGCTAAGGGTGTGGTTAAATTGGCAGCAAATAGGCTAACAGGGGCATCTGCAGCAGTGCCAATGAGCCATACCCCTGCCGCACTTAACGTACGTAAACACCGCGCTAAATTAACCACCTGAATTAAGGGTATGGTTTCAGCGGCACCACAGGCGACTTTGCGTACAATAGGCGTTAATCCCACCGATTGGTCACGCGGTATGATAATTGCGGTTGCGCCTACAGCGTCGGCTGTACGCAAACAAGCGCCAAGATTATGGGGGTCTTGAATTTGATCCAATACTAAGAATAGGGGGGAAGCGGTTTGTTCGAGCAATTGAGGTAACGCATTTTCTGATAAAGGCTCAGCAGCAATACATTCTGCAACAATACCTTGATGATTTTCCTCAGCGACGAGTTTACCTAACTCTTTACTCGAAAGGCGTTCGATGCGAAGTTCCAAGGCCTTTGCATTATCGATGAGCTCCAATAGACGATTATCACTGCGACCTTGCTGTACAAAAACAGCAATAATACGTTCTGGTGCATGTTGTAATAAACGGCGCACAGTGTGTAAGCCGTAAATTAAATCAGTATTTTTAGCCATCTTTTCTTGGTTTCTTCTTTTTCTTGGTTTTATTTTTGGTGGTTTTATTCTGCGTGGTCGATTGCTTGCTCACTAAATCAAAATCAATTTTGCGAGTACCTAAATCCACACGGGTAACTCGTACCAACAGGGCATCACCTAAGTGATATTTCATGCCGCTGTGTTCACCTACCAGTGCTTGGCGTGACGGCTCATAGTGATAAAAGTCACTTGGTAAAGCGGTGACATGGACTAAACCATCAATAAAGATATCTTGTAATTGTACAAATAATCCAAACGAGGTAACTCCACTGACAATACCGGTAAAGGTTTCGCCCACTTTATCTTTCATAAATTCGCATTTTAACCAATTGGTAACATCACGGCTAGCTTCATCAGCGCGCCTTTCTGTCATCGAGCAATGCTCGGCTACTGTTTTAACAAATCCAGTGGTAAGGCTTTTATCTTGATGTTGGGCCAAAATGCTTGAAATAGCGCGATGGACAATAAGATCAGGATAACGACGAATAGGTGAGGTGAAATGCGTATAAGCATCATAAGCAAGGCCAAAATGACCGATATTTTTATCACTATAAACGGCCTGGCTCATCGAACGTAATAACATAGTTTGGAGCACGCTAGCATCTTCACGTGCATTAATTTGTTCGGTTAATAGTAAATAATCGCGTGGTGTTGGGTTATCGCCGCCAGTAAGTTGTAAACCAAAAGTTGCCAAATACTTACGTAATTCAATAATTTTTTGGGCATCGGGGTTATCATGTACACGATATAAAGCGGGTACTTTGTGTTTTAATAAAAATAGGGCAGCAGAAACATTGGCCGTTAACATACACTCTTCGATAATGCGATGCGCTACATTACGTTCAGCAGGAATAATTTTTTCTATTTTTTTATCAGTACCAAAAATAATTTTGGTTTCAGTACTTGGGAAATCAATCGCACCACGGCGCAATCTTGCTTCTAATAAAATGCAAAATAGGGCATGTAAATTATATAAAGGCTCTAATACATTTTCACATTGCTCTATGACCGCCGCATCACTTTCCTCCAGAATAAGACTAACCTGAGTATAAGTTAAACGCGCTTGGGAGTGAATGACACCAGGATAAAATTGATAATCAATTAATTGGCCATGTGCATCGATATGACATTCGCTGATCAAACATAAACGATCGATTTTAGGTTTTAATGAGCATAAATCATTGGATAAAATCTCAGGTAACATTGGGATAACTTGACCTGGAAAATAAACCGACGTACCTCGTTCTTGCGCTTCAACATCCAGTGGATTATTGGGTCTGACATAATAACTGACATCAGCAATAGCAACCCATAAACGCCAACCACCATCTTTTTGCGGTTCACAATATACCGCATCGTCAAAATCGCGCGCATCTTCACCATCAATGGTTACAAAAGCTTTATCACGTAAGTCTTTTCTGTTGGTTAGTGCTTCTTGAGGGATTTCACTGCTAAAATGATTCGCTGCCTCTTGCACGCTGGCGGGCCATTCGTAAGGTAATTGATGGGTGCGAATGGCAATTTCTATTTCCATGCCAGGATCCATATAATTACCTAAAATACGTACCACACGACCGATATGCGCATCACGTAAATTGGCTTGCGGTAACAATTCTACGCAAACAATTTGATTTTCTTGCGCGTTAGCGGTGGCTTCAGGTGAAATTAATATGGCTTGATAGAGATGGGGATTTTCAGGGATGACGTAGGCAAGGCCTCGCTCATAGCAAAAACGCCCGACTACTTGTGGTAACTCGCGCGATAGGATCTGAACAATACGTGCTTCACCACGCCCTTGCTCATCCAGACGCGATATACGAGCCGCTACTTTATCACCATGAATGAGGGCCTGCATTTCTCTTGGTGAGACATATAGGTCTTCTGGCATATCTTCGACCCGCAGGAAACCATAGCCATCACGATGCGCTAAAATGGTGCCGGTAATTAAGTCCATTTTTTCTAACAAACTATAGCGATCACGCCTATCCACATGTAATTGGCCATCTCTTACCATGGCGCTTAATCGTCTTCGCAATGCCTCTTCATCAGTGGCAGAGCTTAGGGAAAAAGCGGTGGCAATTTGTTCTTTTGTTACGGGTCCAGGTTGTTGCTTGAGATAATCTATAATATATTCACGACTGGCAATTGGATGTTCGTAGGATTGTTGTTCGCGCTTGGCAAAAGGGTCATCAGGAAAACGTGTCATTACTGGCCTATTGAGTTAAAGTATTCATTATAAATGATAACAGCATAACATGTTTTTAGCCTTACGATAGTTAATCCTTTAGGAATTGAATTTTTTTTAGCTTATGAGGGACCAAAAGTATGATTAAACGCGCCAATATTTCCTTGTTTCGTATCTTTACCTCGGCCGCTGATTTTAGTTGGGCACATTGGACCAGCTTACTTCCAATAGCGCTAATAATGACATTTGCTGCCATGGTGCTAAGTGGTTATCAAGAACCCGCTCAGGATCCTTTTTGGTTGTTATTACACCACCTTGGTATTCCTGTACTTGATCAGTTACAAGAGCCAGCCTTATGGATTCTCATACCGTTAACAGTATTGTTTATCGCTGTGGCATTGGTTAGTTTTTTCATTTTAGGATTGCGTTATCGTGATATTACCTTGAATCACGAGGCAACATGGTATTCTCATTTATCTGAAGTGCCTCTTAAGGTATTGCGATCAGTGACTGTAACTATCTTAATTGGGATTGTTTCATTTGTTCTTAGTGTAGTGATCGCTTTTATAACGACAGATTCAATAGCCTTAAGTGCTCAGTCGGTTTCTTTTTTTGGATTACTGCTTATCTCAATATCAACCGTAATGAGTATTTATCTGATTTATTTCATTTTGCGCTTTTCTTTATACACAGCCGCTATTATTTTGGATAATGCAGGCATTATTGAAAGTTTGAAACGCAGTTATGCTATCAGTAAAGGTTGGCGACAATGGAGTGGTACAGGCATACTCTTTTTTATCCAACAATTGGTATTGATGGTAATTGGCTTTTGTATTTTATGGCTATGGTTAAAATGGGTACCAGAAGCGGCTAATGAATTTCCAGTGCCTACGTTCCATTTCTCTCATTTATTATATTGGATAGCAGAGCTTATAGTGACAGCAATTGTCAGCCTATGGAGTATTGTAAGCTTTTTAAAATGGTATGAGGAATTAAAGCAACGTCAACTAGCAGAAACAATTATGACACGAGAGCCTGAAGCATAATCCTGCCATGTTCGATGCTGTTTATTAAATAACATCCACCATAATCCTATACCTGCAAATAATAATGCGGGTATAGCTGCAAAAAATCGACGCGTTGCTTGTTTAAATGTAATCGGTTTATCATCATCTTGGTTAATGACTTTTATGCGCCATGCTTTCATTCCCAAAGTTTGCCCACCGTGCGTCCAAAAACTAGTAAAGAAAATAAAAATGATTACAAAAAGATAAATACGATAAAAAATATTATCTTCACCGATGGCTTGACCTTGTGTAAAAGGCAACCATAAAGCGGTAGCCAACATGGCGATTGCTACACAACAAAGGGTATCGTAGAGCATAGCGCCCAAGCGACGTAGTAAGTTTGCAGATGGGTAGGTTGTCGATGTTGTCATAGGGGTATTGTTTCGAAAAATAAAACGATTATGTGCGAAAGAGGATAACAGCGTCAAGAACACTCTTCTTCCACCTCTCCCCTCGTGGGAGAGGTCGACCGCGCTTACGCGGGCGGGTGAGGGGGGCGATCTGTCTACGTAGAAATGATCGTAAGTAAAATATAATTTCTTTCTTCGTCGCTTTCCCCTCACCCTCGCAAGCTGCGCTTGCATTTCCCTCTCCCGCAAGGGGAGAGGGGTTAGAAAGGACTACTCCATTTGAACCAGGTTAGTAATAATATGTGACCAAGCATTTTTATAACTGGTAATTTGTAAATCATTGGGGCAGCTCAAAATTATTTGAATAGGCCTTTTTTCCAGTTGTGGCTTTAGAGTTAATAAAATCTCTTCAAGGTAATCACACAAATTAAATGTTGTGGCTGCATCAGCAGATTTTCCCATGCTGGCTTTTCTAAAATTATCTGTGAGCTTAAGCGTGCGGTTTAAATTCTTTGCTATTTTATTAATTGAGTATAATTCATTTCTCCTTTCTTTGCCGTGCCCTAGCTAATGCTTGTTGAATGGCCAGGCGCTTTTCACTCGCTATATCATTACCTGAACTTAACCTTGTCTCTCTTGCCTCGAATCGTTGCTTAGCTAAATCCGCATGGTTTTTTTCATCTTGCTGTTGCTTAATACGTATTTTTGCTTGTCGATAATAATCAGTTAAGGGGATATGACTAGGACAAACATAATCACAACAACCACATTCAATACAATCAAATAAATTCAACTGCTGTAATTTTTCGTCATGTTGACTTTTACTATGCCAATATAATTGCTCTGGAAGAAGATGCGCAGGACATACCGTATTGCAAGCGCCACATCGAATACAAGGACTTTCATTAGGTGGGACAGTATTTTCCTCATTGATCAAAATACAATTGCTGGTTTTCAAAATAGGAGTATGAGCGTTTGTTAATTGCAATGGCATCATATTACCACCTTGGCTAAAACATAATGCGCTCGAATTTTTAATTTCAACCAGCGCCAATAAATCAGCAACTGGCGTGCCAATCAAAACTTCCACATTGCGAGGTTGTAAAACCGCATTACCAGTTAGGGTGGTAATACGGGAAAATAAGGGCTCATCTTTGATGATGGCGTGGTAAATAGCAGCAACAGTAGCTACATTTAAACAAATAATACCCACATCACTGGGATATAAACCACTGGGAATCTCACGATTTAACAATGTGGCAATTAATTGTTTTTCACTACCTGCGGGATAAAATGTGGGGATAGCAACAATATCAACAAGCAGGCTATTAATAGCCCTTACTGCTTGTAAGGCAGCTGGTTTATCATTTTCTATTGCAAGAGTGGCTTTATTTATTCTCAAAATATGACAAACAATTTCTATACCCCGGATAACTTCCTCGCTGTGATGTTGCATTAAGCTATCATCAGTGCAAATATAAGGCTCGCATTCTACCCCATTAATAATTAATTGCAGGTTTGGCGAATTATTTTTCTGACTATGGGTTGCGCTAATTTTATTTGCTGTATTAAACCCAGCTCCACCAAGCCCTATGATGCCTGCATCAGTAATTTTTTTTAAGCATTCAGCTGGTGATAATTGTTGGTAATCCTGGATAGGTTGTTTTTTGCACCAGGTATCATTGCCATCCGTTACTATTTGTAAGCAAGATTTTTCGCCATAGGTTACGATACCTTGAAAAATTCCCGAGGATGAAGCGTGAATGGTTACATCCTGCGGATTGGTCGCAAGTGCGATACATTGCCCTTTGCTAACATATTCACCTGGTTTTATCAGCAGTTGCTGTTGATTAATAGGGAAATACAATTGTTTTGCAATGGGTGCTTTAATAATGGGATATAAACTTGCTGTTTTATGAGTTGGTAATTTTATAGCGTGCATGATGGTTTTAACTCAATACAATCAACAGGGCATGGAGCAATACATAGCTCACAACCTGTACAATAATCGTTAATGACGGTATGCATTAATCCTTTTGCACCGATAATAGCATCTACAGGGCAAGCACGAATACAAAGGGTGCAACCAATACAGTCATTTTCTCGAATAACTGCAATTTGTTTTGATTTTGTAGCGCCTAGGGTGGTATTTAATGGTTCAATATCACGTCGTAATAATTCAGCTAATGCGCGAATGGTTTTATCCCCACCCGGCGGGCAACGATTAATAGCCTCACCCTTGGCAATTGCTGTTGCATAGGGTTTACAACCAGGATAGCCACATTGAGCACATTGTGTTTGGGGTAATAAAGCGTCAATTTTATCGACTAATTGATTAGTTTGCGGGCGAAATTTTCGTTGAATTAATAATAAGGCACCCCCACAACAAATGGTGACAATGATTAAAATTAATAAACCATTTAATAACGTTATAAATGTCATTACTTTTCCAAACCAATAAATCCCATAAAAGCTAATGCCATTAATCCGGCGGTTATTAACGCTATGGGTGTTCCTTGAAATGCGCGGGGAATATCCCGCGTTGTTAAACATTCACGTAAATGCGAGAACAACACCAACACAGCTGAAAATCCTAGCGCAGTGCCAATTCCAAACCATAATGCGGCAAAAAAAGAAGTAGGTGTTATTGTGCTTAATAAAGCGACGCCAAGTACAGCACAGTTTGTTGTAATCAAGGGTAAAAATATCCCTAAAATTTGATGTAACAAGGGGCTGACAGTTTGCATGATGGTATCTAATAATTGCACTAATGTTGCAATAATTAAAATAAATAAAATTAACCGTAAAAACTCAATATGCAAGGGGACTAATAAGTAGGTGTTTAATAAATACGCGATGCCGGAAGTTAAACTTAGCACGAGACTCGTTGCAAGTGCCATACCAATGGCATAGCGTGGTTGTTGTGATACACCCATTAAAGGGCATAATCCTAAAAATTTTACCAGCACGATATTGTTAACTAATACCGTGCTTATAAGAATAAAAATAATTTCCTGCAATCGAGCCTCCTAAAACCCCTCTCCCCTTGTGGGAGAGGGAAATGCAAGCACAGCTTGCGAGGGTGAGGGAAAAGCGACGAAGAAAGAAATCCTAGGTTACTCCTGATCATTTCTCCGTAGGTAGATCGCCCCCTCACCCGCCCGCGCCAAAGCGCGGTCGACCTCTCCCACAAAGGGGAGAGGTGACAAAAACACAAAACCTACTTCGCTCTCATCCCAGGTTCTGCACCACTATCAGGATGAAAAATCCATAAATCTTTCCCACCGGGACCGGCTGCTAATACCATAGCCTCTGATACACCAAAACGCATTTTACGTGGTGCCAAATTAGCAACCACTAATGTTAATTTACCAATTAAATCTTCTGGAGCGTAGGCTGATTTAATACCGGCAAATACATTACGTTGATGATCACCTAAATCAAGCGTTAATTGCAGGAGTTTATCAGCCTCAGGAACAGCTTTCGCATCAACAATCCGCGCCACACGTAAATCGACTTTAGAAAGATCATCAATCGAAATTTCTGGTGCGATAGGTGCAATAGATGATGTGGCAGCTGGTGTTGTTGCTGGGGCGGTAGTTTCTTTTGAATCTTCATTCATGGCATCTATATCCTGTTGTTCAATACGTGTCATTAAAGGGGTAAATGGATTTAATTTATGATTGAGTAACGGTTTATCTAAATCGGTCCATTGCAAAGGAGCAACACTCAGAAATTTTTCTGCTTGTAATGCTGTCTGCGGTAAAATAGGTTTTAAATAAATAATAATACGACGGAATAAATCTAATGCTTTACTGCAAATGGCTTGCACTTGATGTTTATTTTCCGGCTGTTTAATCAATTTCCAGGGTTGTTGGTCGTTAATATATTCATTCGTTTTATCTGCTAATTGCATCGTTAACTGCATGGCTTGATTATATTGTCTCTGTTCATAATAATGGGTAATTTGCTCAGCATAATAATCCATTGCATCTAAATCTTGCAGCATGGTATGTTGATTATCGAGTAATTGAGCGCTGGTTGTATTGTCAAAATTATCTTGTAATAACCGAGCGCAACGACTGGCAATATTAACTACTTTCCCCACTAAATCCGAATTGACGCGCAGGCGGAAATCTTCCAAGTTCAAGTCAATATCAACCGTACTGTCGTTTGCTTTTCTAGCAAAATAATAACGTAAATACTCTGGGTTTAAATGATTTAAATAGGTGCGCGCTTTAATGAAAGTGCCACGCGATTTAGACATTTTTAACCCATTGACCGTTAAAAACCCATTGGCGAAAACACCACTTGGTTTACGGTAATTGGCAGATTGTAAAATGGCTGGCCAAAATAAGGCATGGAAATAAATAATATCTTTACCAATAAAATGATATAACTCGGTTTTGCTATCTTTATTCCAGTAAGCATCAAATAATTCTGGGAATTTATTTTTAAAACTCGCCATATAACCAATTGGCGCATCTAGCCATACATAAAAATATTTATCAGGATGACCTGGAATTTCAAAACCAAAATAAGGTGCATCACGGGATATGTCCCACGATTGCAGGCCTGTTTCAAACCATTCGTTAAGTTTATTAACGACCTCAGGTTGTAACACTCCTTTTTGATGAGTCCATTCTTTTAATAATTGTTCGCAGCGTGGTAAATCAAAGAAAAAATGTTCGGATTCTTTTTGAATCGGTGTCGCCCCGGAAATAACGGATTTTGCATCAATTAAATCGGTAGGGTTATAGGTTGCACCGCAAACCTCACAACTATCGCCGTATTGATCAGGCGATTTACAGCGAGGACAGGTCCCTTTCACGTAACGATCGGGTAAAAATAATTTTTCTATAGGATCAAACGCTTGTGAAATTGTTTTTTGGCTAATCAGGCCTTGTTGTTGTAATCGTTGATAAATTTCTTGTGCCAATTGGCGATTTTCTTCGCTATGGGTGGTATAAAAGTTATCGAATTCAACATGAAAATCCTTGAAATCTTGTATTTGCTCTTCACGGATCCGGCTAACCAATTCTTCCGGCTTAATACCTTCTTGCATTGCTTTGAGCATAATAGGCGTACCGTGCGCATCACTGCCGCTGATATAAATGCAACGATTCCCGCGCAGTCGCTGAAAACGCGCCCAAACGTCGGCTTGAATATAGCCTACCAAGTGGCCTAAATGCAGGGATCCATTGGCATAAGGGAGCGCCCCGGTAATCAAAATATCTCGCATGGTTTTGAAAGTCTCTATACGTAAAAGGTTAATATCATACCATGATCTGAAGGTTCTGGTAGGCACCCTTGTAGCCTTGATGAAGCGAAGCGGCATCAAGGCTACATCATTATCTTGGTGATATAATTAAGCTATATGCTAAACAAGGAGCGCTCGGCATGGAACAAGTAAAAAATCTACATGATAGTGACGTTAAACGTATTCAGAATGAAATCAAGGGATTCTTTCAACAGGGCAAGAAAGTAAAAATATATCGCAATGGTACTCACTCTATGAGACCTTTCAATTTTTCCAAAGAAACAGCTGTTGATGCGAGCACATTGACTCGTATTATTGAGGTTAATACCGCAGAAAATTATGTGTTAGTGGAACCTAATGTACCCATGAATACACTGGTAGATGCAACATTGAAATTTGGATTAGCTCCGCCTGTTGTGACAGAGTTTCCAGCAATTACCGTGGGAGGCGCCGTACAGGGCGCTGCAGCGGAAAGCGGCACATTAAAATACGGATTATTTCATTCCTGCTGTTTGGAATTTGAAATGGTACTGGGAAATGGCGATTATATTACCGCATCACCCACCGAAAATTCTGATTTGTTTTGGGGAACTGCTTGCTCCTATGGCACGATTGGAGTTATGACTCTCATTAAATTGCGTTTGATACCTATTAAAAACTTTGTTCATCTCACTTATTTTACTGCTAGAAACTTTGATGATTTTATAAAGCTGATGCAAAACAAAAGAAATGATGCGCTCACTTTTATAGATGGAATTATGCTTAGTAAAAATTTAGGGGTAGTCATGGTAGGGAATTTTTCTGATAAGAAAAATCTTCCCATTTCTACTTATACCAAGGCAGCAGATGAATGGTTTTATTTAGATGCCAAAAATATTGCATCTCAATATGATACTTTCGAAAAACTTATTCCTACTCGCGATTATTTTTTTAGATATGATAGGGGAGCATTTTGGATAGGCGAAGAGTTTTTTACATTTTTTAAAATACCATTTAATAGGCTAACGCGATTCCTCACTAACCCCATCATGAGCACAAAAGTATTATATAGAATGTGGCATTCATTAACCTATACACTTAAGCAATCCAAGAAATTATTTGTACAAGATTGCATCATGCCAGAAGATAAAATAAGCGATATTTATAACTTTGAGGATAATGAGCTGAATATTTATCCTCTGTGGGTTCTTCCTGTAAAAAATATGAAGTTATTAAGCAAGGATGATAGATTATCCCCTGATTTCCTTGGCGCTGAATTTTGTTTTAATCTTGGAATTTATGGGGGATATAAAAAAGATGATGCTACCTTTATCGATACGAATCGTTTGTTAGAGCGAAAAGTATATGAATTGGGTGGACGCAAAGTATTATATGCACATGCCTATTACGCTCCAGACGAGTTTTGGCGGATTTATGATGCAAAGTGGTATAACCATCTAAGAGAAAAATACCATGCGAATAAAACTTTCCCTGATATATACGAAAAAACCAAAGTATCAACGCCTCGTGTCAGGTTGGTGGGAGGGTGTTAAAAAACTGGTAAAATCGCCGTATAAGGTGAAATAAAACCCACTACACCGTCATCCCTGTGAAAACGGGGATCCATACGATGCAAACTATCTGATGGATCCCCATTTTCACGGGGATGACGATGTAGCTAATCCTTAGACAGGCAAGATATTTATTAATGATATAATTAACCATAACATACAAAAGGACTTTGCCTATATGCACAATCACGGATCCGACCCCCATCATCACACCTCAGCTAACTCCAAACGACTTGGCATTTGCATGGTATTGCTTACCCTAGCAGCCTTAGTAGAAGCCGGAGTAGGTTGGTTAGCCGGTTCGTTAGCCTTGTTAACTGACGCATTACATATGTCTAGCGATGTGCTTGCCTTAGGCTTAGCTGCTTTTGCCGCGTGGTATGCAAAAAAACCACCAACAGCTCGGCATTCTTATGGGATGGGGCGAATGGAGGTCATGGCAGCTTTAGTTAATGCTCTGTTTAATATCGTGCTTGTTATACCTATGATTGTGGTTGCAATTAAACGGTTTGGAGAACCAGAACCTGTTGCTGGTGGGATGGTGTCAGTTGCGGCATTAACGATGATAGTGATAACCATGGCCGTTTTTTTAATATTAAGACAAGGTGAGCAGACATTAAATATGCGTGGTGCTGTCATTCACGTATTAGGTGATGTGGCAGGTTCAGTAGCTGCTGCATTAAGCGGTATTATTATTTATTTCACGGGATGGGTAATTGTCGATCCAATTCTTACCTTATTAATTTGTGCTTTAATTATTTTCAGCACCTGGCAATTGTTGCGAGATACGGTAGTTGTATTAATGGAGGGGGTGCCACCGAATGTTGATTTGCACGAAATTTATGAGGAATTAATGCAACACGAACATATTCAAGCTGTGCACGATCTTCATGTATGGACATTATCTTCTGGTAATACCATGTTAACAGCACAAGTGACTGTAGATAGTTTAGAATATTGGCCCGATGTATTGGTTACTATACAAACGCATTTGGCAACGCATTATGAAATTACCCACTGCACTATTCAACCATTAACATCAGACACATTGCAACATAAAAACGGATGTTATTCATACGATAAAAAATCTAAAGGAAGACATGATGAACTATCAAACCATTCTAGTTGATTATAACAACGATGTAGCTACCATTACCTTTAATCGAGTTGAAAAACGTAACTCGATGAATGATCAATTATTGATTGAAATCAATCATGTACTAGATGAAATTGAAAAAGATGACAAATATCGCTTTTTAGTATTACAAGGTAAAGAAGGTTTTTTTTGCACGGGTATGGATTTTGAGCAAGTAGCACAAGATGTGCTTGCGGGTCATGAACCTAAATTTACTGCCAATAATTACATGACAACTTTAAAACGGTTTAATACTACCGCTAAAGTAGTGATTGCTAAAGTGGATGGCCGTGTGTTAGCAGGTGGTATGGGTATTGTTGCTGCCTGTGATTTAGTGTTAGCAACAGAGCAATGTCAATTTGGTTTATCAGAAGCATTATGGGGATTATTACCTGCCAATGTGATGCCTTTTTTAATTCGTCGCGTCGGTTATCAAAAAGCCTATGTATTAACCTTAACTGCTCAAAATATTTCGGCACAAACAGCTTATGAAATTCACTTGGTCGATGTATTGGCAAAAAATTTAGATGAAGCTTTGCAGCTTGTGTTGAAAAATTGTCGACGTGTGACAGGCGATACTGTTGCAGAGATGAAATCCTTTTTTAGAAAAATGTGGATTATCGATGAAGCTATGGAAAATACGGCGATTGAGGAATTACAAAGGTTAATTAAAAAGCCGGTGGTATTAGATAATATCAAGAATTTTGTGTTACATCAGAAACTACCTTGGGATAAAGACTAGTAGATAAATGCCCCTGAAAATCTAACTATTCCGTCATTGCGAGGAGCAAAGCGACGTGGCAATCCAGCCGATAGTAATTATCGCAGCTGGATTGCCACGTCGCTTTGCTCCTCGCAATGACGGAGTGGCAAGTTTTGTTGATATTTCTTAGAAGGGGGGAGATGTGAAAGTAATTATTTATTATCCCTTACCACACAAATCACACCGCCTAATGTAAAACACATCGCGATAATCATAGCGGTAGTAATAACCTCATGTAACATGATGGTTGAAAATATCAGGCCTAACACCGGCGTTAGTAATAAAGATAATGAGGTGGTAATCGGAGGTAATTCCTTACTAACCTCAACCATTCCCCAATAACCGATAGCAGTTGCTAATATCGAGCAATAAAGTAGCACAGCAATTAGCTTATGATTCCAAACAATGTGATCAAAAGGTTCTTTTAGAAACGCAAAGAAGGTGACTATAATTGCCCCCATTAATAATTGCCAAGGAATTAGTTCCACAGGAGATCGAGTCCATCGCATATGTCTAGCGCATAACATGGCTATTGCCCAAGATAATGCTGCTAATAAAAGTACTCCATTTCCTATTAAGTCTTTCCGATCCGACCAATCAATTTCAAATGGGTTAAATAAAATCGCAATACCTACCATACCAAAAATAAAACCTAACCACTTCATGAGCGTACCTTTTTCTTTGAGGAAAAAAATACTGATAGGAACAACCCATAACGGCGTAGTGTAGACTAAAATTGCTGATCGGCCTGCATCAACATACAATAAGCCCACATTAATACACACCATAAAAAGTGCGACTTGGAAAAATCCAATTGAAAGAATGAGGGGTAAATCTTGCTTGGTAGGCCGAACCAGTTTGCCAAGCAGCATGACGATGATAAACATACATGCTGTGGCAATAATCAGGCGTAGAGCAGAAAACCATAATGGCGAAATATACTCTAAACCTATCTTAGCAACTGGCCAGCTTAAAGCCCAAACAACGATGAGGTAAATCAGTAATAAATATAAACGATACTTACTCACTACTCATCCCAAGACAATGTGCCACCAGTTTGATATTCCGTAACCCGCGTTTCAAAGAAATTCTTTTCTTTTTTCAAGTCAATAATTTCACTCATCCAAGGGAAAGGATTTTCTGTGCCAGGATACTGTTCTGCTAAACCTAATTGAGCACAACGACGATTGGCGATAAATTGTAAATACTCGCGACACATGGTTGCATTAAGACCAAGAATTCCACGTGGCATGGTATCAATAGCATATTGCGATTCTAACTCGACGCCTTGCTTGATCATATTAATAGCTTCTTGTTGGAATTCTGGTGTCCATATATGTGGGTTTTCAATTTTAATCTGGTTAATGACATCGATACCAAAATTCATATGCATCGACTCATCACGCAGAATATATTGAAATTGTTCCGCCGTGCCGGTCATTTTATTGCGTCGTCCCATCGAAAGGATTTGCGCAAAACCAACATAGAAGAAAATACCTTCGAATACCACATAAAAAGCGATTAAATCACGTAATAAACGTTGATCATCTTCTGGGGTTCCTGTTTTGAAGGTTTTATCATTTAAGCTGCGTGTATAAGGAATAGCCCATTGTGCTTTCATTGCAACAGAGGGGACTTCACGGTACATATTAAATACTTCAGCTTGATCTAAGCCTAAGCTTTCAATAACGTGTTGGTACGCATGAGTATGTAACGCTTCTTCAAACGCTTGACGTAATAAATATTGGCGGCATTCTGGATTAGTAATGTGGCGATAAACCGCGAGTACTAAGTTATTAGCAACCAATGAATCAGCGGTCGCAAAAAAGCCCAGGCTGCGTTTAATAATAATACGCTCATCTTCGGTTAAGCCATCATGACTTTTCCACAAGGCAATATCAGCGCCCATATTGATTTCATTTGGCATCCAGTGGTTAGCGCAAGCATCTAGATATTTTGTCCAAGCCCACGGATATTTAAAAGGGACTAATTGATTTAAATCCGCGCGACAATTAATAATGCGCTTGGCATCAACGCGGATGCGCTCGGCACCCATTTCCAAATCTTCTAAGCCTGTATAACCAGCATTTGCGATTTTATCGGCTCTGGTTCTTTCTACAGTATCTAATTTATCGTACATAATATTTTTATCCTATTTATAAAATTATTGGCATGCTTCGCAATCAGGATCGGTGATTGAGCATACTTTAGGCGTTGAATTAGCTGTTGTTGTTGCGCGCACCGCATTTAATGTGCCATCAGTAACAGTTGATTTTTCTACATTGGTTGCACCTAAGCTGCGCAGGTAATAGGTTGTTTTAAGACCTGATAACCAAGCGTGACGGTAAATATTATCGAGTTTTTTACCAGAAGGAGCGCTAATGTATAAATTAAGTGATTGTGATTGATCAATCCACTTTTGTCGACGCGAGGCTGCATCAATTAACCATGTGGTTTCTACCTCAAAAGCTGTAGCAAATAGCGCTTTCAAATCGGCAGGAACTCTATCAATACTTTGCAAGCTACCATCAAAATATTTTAAATCATTAACCATCACATCATCCCATAGATCACGCGCTTTTAACTCGTGTACTAAGTAAGGATTAATAACCGTAAATTCACCCGACAAATTCGATTTAACATATAGATTTTGATAGGTTGGTTCAATCGATTGCGATACACCACAAATATTAGAAATAGTTGCTGTAGGTGCAATCGCTAACGTATTAGAATTGCGTATGCCAACACTTTTAACACGTTGACGTAAGCTATCCCAATCCAACGTCGCGCTGCGATCTTGTTTGAGATAGGAGCCACGACTTTCTGCCAATAAATTAATAGAGTCGATAGGTAATATACCTTTGCTCCATAATGATCCTTCAAATGTCGTGTAAGCACCACGTTCTTGCGCCAAATTGGTTGAAGCTAAAATGGCATAATAACTGACTGCTTCCATCGTTCTATCAGCAAATTCCACTGCTGCATCTGAGGAATAAGGAATCTTTTTAGCATAAAGAGCATCTTGAAAGCCCATAATACCAAGACCAACGGGACGGTGACGTAAGTTAGAGCGGCGTGCTTGAATAACTGAGTAAAAATTAATATCGATGACATTATCTAGCATACGTAATGCAATATCGATAGTTTTTTGCAATTTAGTTAAATTTAAATTACCTTTTTCATCAAGATGCGCTGCTAAATTCACACTACCTAAATTACACACAGCAATTTCATCTAATGATGTATTGAGTGTAATTTCAGTGCATAAATTGGAACTATGTACTACACCAACATGTTGTTGTGGCGAGCGAATATTGCAAGGATCTTTAAATGTCATCCAAGGATGACCGGTTTCAAATAGCATACCCAACATTTTGCGCCATAACTTGGTGGCGGGTAGGGTTTTGAAATTTTTAATTTTACCTTGCACGGTTTGTTGCTCATAAGCGCAATACGCTTGCTCAAAAGCAGTACCATACAGATCATGTAAATCAGGCACATCATCAGGAGAGAATAACGTCCAAGGTTTATCTTCAATAACACGCTTCATAAATAAATCAGGGATCCAATTTGCCGTGTTCATATCATGGGTACGACGACGCTCATCACCGGTATTTTTACGAAGTTCTAGGAATTCTTCTATATCCAAATGCCACGTTTCCAAGTAAGCACAAACAGCGCCTTTACGTTTACCACCTTGGTTAACAGCAACAGCGGTGTCATTAGCGACCTTCATAAAAGGCACACTACCTTGAGATTTACCATTGGTACCTTTAATATGCGCGCCCATAGCACGAACAGACGTCCAATCGTTACCTAAACCACCAGCATATTTAGAGAGCAACGCGTTATCTTTAATACCATTGTAAATGCCCGCTAAATCATCGGGAATAGTTGTTAAATAGCAACTGGATAATTGAGGGCGTAACGTGCCGGAGTTAAATAACGTTGGCGTTGAGCTCATAAAATCAAACGTTGATAACGCGTTGTAAAATTCAATAGCACGGTTTTCTTTATCAATTTCATTTAACGCCAAGCCCATAGCAACGCGCATGAAAAATATTTGTGGTAATTCAAAACGAATATCATCTTTATGAATAAAATAGCGATCATATAACGTTTGTAAACCCAAATAGGTAAATTGCATATCACGTTCTGGACGTAGGGCAGCGCTTAATTTATTGAGGTCAAATTGCGCTAATTTAGGATCAAGCAATTCATAGCGCGTACCAGCTTGAATATAAGCTGCTAACACAGAAGGGTAAATGTCGTGTAATTCTTTTAAACTAGCTGCTGGCGTTAACCCTAAAAAGTTAAGCGCATGATATTGTAATTCATTTAACAATAAGCGGGCTGATACGTAACTGTAATTAGGTTCTTTTTCAATTAACATACGCGTGCTTAGAATCATCGCTTTATGTAAATCGCTAATAGGTACGCCATCAAATAAGTTACGTTGGGTTTGAACAATAATTTGCTCTGCCTCTACATCAGCTAAACCAGAGCATGCTTGTTCGATTAAGTCATTAAGCGGTAATGACTCCAAGGGCACTTTTTGGCCATTGGTTAAAATAACGTGAATGCCAGAGGAGGAAACAGCATTAATTTGTTGAACCTTTTCTCTTTCTTTGCGTCGTTCTTCTCGATACAGTACGTAAGAGCGTGCCACTTTTTGTTGGCCACTACGCATTAACGCGAGTTCCACTTGATCTTGAATATCTTCAATATGAATCGTACCACCACTTGGTAAACGACGGTGGAACGTGCTGGAAATATATTCTGTTAATTCCGCTACCGTTTGATGGATACGCGTGGATGCTGCCGCACTACCACCTTCTACTGCTAAGAAAGCTTTGCTCATCGCGATAGCAATCTTATTGCTATCATAAGAGGTAACTTTACCGTTACGTCGTATGACACGCAATTGTCCTGGCGCTATTGCTGATAAGTTAGGTTCGTTCATATCGCTGCCTACTGCTGGTTGGCCTGAAAAGAAAGAAGAGACCTTCTCTTCTACTGATGTAGATTGACTCATGAAATATTCTCCGTGTCCTTGTAATTTACGCATTGCAAATCGTGCTCTTGCAAAAGCTGCGTTTTGGTATACTTAGGGTGTGATAAACATCATCGTACCATCCTTGGTTTTCTGGTGGTAGCTTTTCCCTAAAACCACAATATATAGTTGTTAACTACCCATGTGATACAAGATAGCGTGTATTGGAGAAAATTTCAACGTGCTTTCTTGGGGGTATGCTGTGGATAAGATGTGGTTATTTTGTGAATTTTCTGTTGTGGTTAGAATTTTAGATTTTTTAGTCGTTAGCGACATTTTTGTAGAGCGCTGATTCCTAAGGTCTCTTCTCATTTCTTCTCCTTTGTATCTGCTAAAGAGCTAATGACAGCAAGCGTATTCAACTTAAATAAATGTAGGTAACATAGGTAAGTACGCTTAAGTAGTTCAGCAAAGGAGTACATAAAATGCAGTTAAAAGCGATTGGGTTATGGTTACTATCTTTCATCCTACTTGGTATCAACTCATCTATTGCTCATTCTGACTACCCTGCGACTGATGATACTGATTATAAAATTCAATATCCTGAGCAAGTACAACAATTGCTTTTACAAATTAGTCCCGATGAAATGTGGACTAATCTTGGCATATTAACCGATCCTATTATTTTCCCGGATAGAGCGAATTACCATGAAAGTGGGTTGCGAGCAGCAGGATGGATTCAAGCTGAGTTGGAAACCATGATAAGAAATAGCAATCGAGATGATATCGAGTTATACACCGTAGAAACAAAAGGGTTTAATTGGGGTCATGAAACCAACCCGTTTTATAGCAAGCAACCATCCATAGTATTAAAAATCGGCGCCTCATCCGAACCAGCAATCCTTATCGGTGCCCATTTTGACACCATGGGATGTAATGAAGAAGGATGCGTTAATGAGGATCCTCTGCCAGGTGCTGATGATGATGGCTCAGGGACAGTCACCGTCATGGAGGTTGCGCGTACTTTATTAGCTAGTGATATGTATTTTAAAAAACCGATTTATCTTGTGTTGTATGCTGCCGAAGAGGCGGATTTATGGGGCTCTCAAGCTGTTATTGATAGCTTTAAAGAAGAAAATATTACCGTGGATGCAGTGATGCAATTGGATATGACGGGGTATGCTAAAGACAATGATCTGACACTCTATTTAGAATCGGGAGATGCTGATAGTGATCACCCGTGGGTAGATTTGGAATTAACGTATTACTTACAACAGCTCATTACTTATTATATAGGGCGTCCTGCCGTATTGGGTTGTGGTAGTGGTGGCAGTGATCACGAGGCATGGTACACATTCACAGAGGCTAAAATCTCTCGCCCCTTAGAGGGCACCCATTGTGATGGGACTTCAAGAACCAATCCTTATATGCACACACCAGAAGATACTACCGATAAATTATCGCTTACTCATATGACAGATTACCTAAAATTAGCTATCGTTTTTGTGGTGGAGTTGGCAGAGCCTATAGAGTAAATGAAAAGAAATTAGATGGCTGTCCTTATTCTTTTCCTCTTCTCTAATGAATATATTCATGCCATAATCAAACGCGGTGAGAAGCAACACATTGTGAGGAATAAAATGGACGAGAACAAACAAAAAGCATTAGTAGCAGCATTAGGGCAGATTCACAAGCAGTTTGGCAAAGAAGCCATCCGACGTATGGATGATACAGACGTTGAACAAATTGAAGTTATTTCAACAGGTTCTCTCGGTTTGGATATTGCCTTAGGTGTTGGTGGTTTGCCACGCGGTCGTATTGTAGAAATTTATGGACCAGAGTCATCAGGTAAAACCACGTTAACATTACAAGTGATTGCGCAAGCACAAAAAACAGGCGGCAGTTGTGCATTTATTGATGCGGAACATGCATTAGATCCGATTTATGCTGAAAAATTAGGTGTGCAAGTGGAAGAGTTGTTAGTATCACAACCAGACACCGGTGAACAAGCGCTTGAAATCACTGATATGTTAGTGCGCTCTGGCGCGGTGGATGTTGTGGTGATTGACTCCGTAGCGGCGTTGACGCCTAAAGCAGAAATTGAAGGGGATATGGGCGATAGCCATATGGGTTTACAAGCACGTTTAATGTCACAAGCATTACGTAAACTCACTGCTAATATCAAACGTTCCAACACGCTCGTTATTTTCATCAACCAAATTCGTATGAAGATCGGTGTGATGTTCGGTAGCCCCGAAACAACTACCGGCGGTAACGCATTAAAGTTCTATTCTTCAGTACGATTAGATATTCGTCGTATTGGTGCTATCAAGAAAGGCGAGGAAATTGTTGGTAGTGAAACGCGTGTGAAAGTGGTGAAGAATAAAGTGGCTGCACCATTCAAACAAGTGGAATTTGCCATATTATATGGTGAAGGTATTTCTCGCGAAGGTGAAGTAATTGATCTTGGCACAAGCCTTGGTTTTGTTGAAAAATCAGGCGCGTGGTATAGCTATAATGGTACTCGCATTGGTCAAGGAAAAGAAAACGTTCGCTTGTATCTACAAGAAAACCCAGCGATTTATGCAGAGCTAGAGGCTAAAATTCGTCACGAATTATTATCTAATCCGCAAAAATTGAAAGAAACCGTTGTTGCTCATCACGAGCCAGAGGCGGAAGAAGCGTAGTTTTTATATTACGTTGTCACGAATTGTAACCTTGGTGGAGCGTGTAGCGACATCAAGGTTACAAGCTGCAAGTATAAATGGGTAAACAAGCACCCATGAAAAATCCATCAGTAAAATAAAACAGCTTTTGATGTATTATAATCAGCATAAAAAGGATAGCCTCTCATTGCCAACAATAGGCTGCAATAAGAATGTAGGAGACAATGATCACAGAAAATCTAGCTCGATAAATGTAAGTGGGTAATGATTTTTTACCAATCTCCTTAGATTTAAACGAGGCAAGTGCAGAATGTACTATCCCAAGACCTATGACAAGTAATGCATCGAATAATAGTTTGTAAATCATGATATGTTCCTCTTTTTAAGAAGATAATTTATTTTGTCCATAAGACATTTAACTATTTAAAGGGCAGCGTCTAGTCAGACCATAATCGGTAACAGCAAAATAAATTAAACAGGAAGACCCCGAGTTAAATGTTTGATGCAAACTCCATCGGGGGATGTGAATTAAATCCCCTGCTTTAATAGATAAAATCTGCTCGTTCACTTTAACCTTACCGTTTCCTGATAAAATCAGTAATACACTTTCATGAGCATGACGATATAATTCATTAGTGAACCCAGGGGAAATACGTACTAACCGTGGATCTAAAACATCTGTGTTAAAAGGAATACGATCTACCGCAAAATTAATCCTTTTAGCCATATCCTTATTTGTATAAAGAAGACCTTTTATTTTATTTATTTGGTAGTGCAGTTTGTCAGTGATATCAGTTGATGTTGATGGATCAGGAAGATGTGAAATAGTGTCAATAAGTTGATTTAATTTATTCCGCTGTAAGGATTGGAAAATATTTTCAAAAAAACTATTACGTAAATCAAGCGCTTTATTGATGGCTTCTTTACAACGTTCAAACCACATAGGTTCATCCATGTAGGACAAAGCCATTTCTTCCAATGTTAAGGCATGATCATCATCGCAGGCAATATGAATAGTAAAAAATGTTAGGTCGGAATTTTTTAATCCGGCGGCAAGCAGACCTTGTTTAAAGATTTTATAAAGCCTTGGAACAATGCCTTCAGTCGCAAACGATAAAACAGCAGCACATTCTACCGCCCCTGAATTAAGGCATAAGGCGAGGTATTGTTTAAAGAAAAATTCCGTGTGGAATTCCGTGGTTATCGTTTTCTCATCAATTCCTAAACCGTTAATTAAAAACCGTTTTAAAATTTCCGAATGTCGATGTTCTATATCGATGCCTCCGCCTTCCTCCCATAAATTAGCTGACAATTTAGAACGTATGGCATCATTATCACATTGACACATGCCAGCGGCAATTAATTTGGTAAAATTTCGAGAATAGTAATAGTATTGAGTAAAAAATTGTTTGAACTCATTAAGTTGAAGTGAGCCGGCGCTGCATGCTAAGAGAAGTGGGTTTTGCCAAATTTTATGAGATTGGCTAATTTTCTTCAGCTTATTAATTAAAGGAGAGTTTGTAGGTTTGTGCTTGATAGTGTTTGGCAATTTGTTGGAGTTAAGTGCAACTGAGGTGTTCATAAGAATCTCCTGTGAGCAATGGGTTTAAAAAATATTTTCTCTTGCTCTATGTTTAAGATTAGCGCTTCTATTTTTTCCTAACCATTAGTATAAATACTTACGTTAAGTATGTAAGAATTCGAAAGAAGGATTGAGACATCGTATGAATGAATTTAATTTTTTTCGTTATCTATGTTTGACTGGTTGTCTGAGAATGCTGAAAATGTTATATAAGAGCCAGTAAAAATCAATAAGCAGCCAATTATAGATTGAGTGTCTGGTAGTAAACGAAAAAACAAAAAATCTAAAATTCCAGAAAAAATAACTGAAAAATAAATTAAAGGGGCAAGTGAGGAAGGGCTTGGCGCTTCTTTATAAGCTTTTCCTCGAAAGTATTGATTCAACAAGCTGCACGAGCCCACTAGAAATAAAATAACAACAAGGGGATACTTGAAAACCCCTATATCCATAGGAATTTTGTCGAAAAACAAATAGAGAACAGATGAAATCAAGGTTGTAAAAAAATAAAGGGAAAGCATAATAGAGAAATTGCTTTGTTTTTTTATGGAAGCATATAGGCTCATCTGAGATATAGAAAAACAAACACCCGATAAGAATCCATATAATATATAATGACTAAAAATACCATTTTGGACGTGACAAATAATTAATAAGCCAACCGTTCCGAAGGTGAGACCAAACCATTCTTTCTGTTTTGCTTTATAGCCTAAAAAAATTGAAAAAAGCGTAATAATAATGGGGCCCATATTATATAGGATCACTGCTTCCGATAGAGGAAGTTTGCGCATGGATATAAATAATAAAATTTGAGAAAAAGTCAAAGAAATTGCTCTAATTATATTTAGCTTGATGCAACTAAATTGTAGTTGGACAGGTGTTTGAAAAATTATCACTATAAATACCAAGATGAGAAATGGGATGGAAAATCTTATTAAAACAGTCGCGTATACACTTAACCCATCCAGAGAGATCTTAGCAAAAAAATTAGACAATGTTATGCTTAAAACAGAAAACAGCATATATATTGTCGATGGTGAGGGACGTCTTTTAGAAGACATGATGTTTTTTCTCACTATTTCTAGATAAATAATCTTGTAAGAAAAAGAACCCACGTGACGTGCCGCCTCGCATAATACAAATTGGTAATGCTGTTTTCATATATCCCTCTCATCTATTTAATATGGTAATTTGGAATAAAAGGGTTTAAATAGTAATCCAAAAAAACTACCATCTTTACATTTCCCAATACCGAAAGTAGGATTTTCAATTTTATAAATTGAATTCACGCTTACTGTTTTAAAAATTCTATCCCAAAAAGAAAATATAAATCCATAATTGGAGTGCATGTATGGCACTTTGTTACAATGATGAACAACGTGAAAGGCTGGTAGTGCCAAAAAATTACAAAGAAAAGCTTCCAATTTCTTGTTCCAACGCAAAGTAGAGTGATGCAATAAGCCATTGCAAAATGAAATCAATTCTATAAGAAAAACCTCTTCTTGTGTCATGGAAAAAAGTAGAATTACAATAATCTTAAAGGGAAGTATAAATATTTTCTCGCCAAAGTGTTGCCTAAACCCCGTCGATGAATCTATTTTTTTATCTAAATGATGAACAACATGAAACTTCCATAAGAATTTAACCCTATGGCTTAAAAAATGAGTAAAATAATTCATAAAATCAAATAAAAGAAATGAAATAAAAAAATGGATTAAAGAGTTATTGTTTTCATATAAAAATAAATGATTTGTAACGGAGATATGATGGGTGATGGGGGCAATTACGAAAGGGATGAATATCAGTCTATAAGTGCAGCCGAAACCCACGTTTTTAAAGATCCTTTTTATATTGGTTGATTGATCAGCAGGACTTTCTTGATTGTTAAATGATCTTTTGTAGAGGTTTTCTCCAATAATTATGAAAAGAAAAAATGCAAAAGAAATAAATAGTGAGGGTGTAAAAATTGTTTCTAACATAAAAACCTCCAATTATATTGACTTCTTTGTCTAGCTGGATTTTACAGCAATGTCAACGTAATCACTTTTTAACATGATAATTTTCTCGTACTTATTTGATTAATTCTTTCTAAACTTCTTTTCATGATGTCACTCCTGCACTAACAGATAGTAAATTACAGTGTAAATTAGGGAGCTTGTCGTTTTTGGGGTTACATTTTTAGTTTAGTTTCTGTACTCAACCCCAACAATTAGTAGAAATACTTAGTTTTTAAAAAGAGATGCATGTTGCTGTGCAAGATTATCGCCCATTGCCTTGGTGAAATTTCAGCTTTTTGTTTGTAGGTTTTTTATGCTATCCTTAAAAAGAGTGTCGCACTTTTTAAATTTTGCCCTTTAGTTATAAGCCGCCTGTTTTACTGGAGGTGTGCTATGTTGAGTCGCGAAAAGTTTAGAGCAACTTTGTTGCAGCAGACTCATGATATTAATCAAATTTGCCAACCTTTATTTACCTCTAGTAGTATCAATTATTTTTGTTACATTAAATCATTACCTAACGGTTCCATGTTCTATACAGACAATCATATTGGTTGGTTAGAGTATTATCTTGAACATGAGTTTTTTAAAATATCTAACTTTAAAAATCCCTCGCCTGATTATAATGGTGAGTTTGTTTTGTGCTCTCATATGGATTTGCCGGCAAGCCAAATAGCACATGATGCAGCTAAATATTTTTCTATTAATAATGTAATATCATTAATTAATAAAGGAAAAACCAGCTGCGAATCCTTTCTGTTTGGATCTACATTAACAACTAATGATTTGACTAATTATTATTTGAGCAACATTGGGCATTTAAGGAATTTTACCTATTATTTTAAATCAAAAGGCAATATGCTGTTGGAGAAGATGGAAAGTAACCAATTGCTAATATACAATCCGCCTCCGCCAAAAAAAGTAATTTCAACGATTAATTACCATAATTTGAAAAGTGAATTTATGGAAGATGTTGATAAATTTTATTTTGATGTAGATAATAAAAATCTTTTTTTAACTAGAAGGGAAATTGAGTGCGCAAAATATTTTTTTATTGGTAAAACATCTGAGGAAGTAGCAATGATATTGGGCATTGCTAAAAAGACTGTTGATAAACATATCGAAAATATTAAAAAGAAGTTGAATTGTTCCAAACAATCACAGCTGATTGCAAAACTTATCAAAATGGGAATTTTTAATTATAAATAGTACACAGTAGCTTTTATAGATTTCCAGTTAAGTCACATTTTCTCAATGTACTCTAAAATAGATCCTCTGGTGATAACTCACTACTAGCACTAGCATTTTGTGTTTCTGCACGTTGAACAGCTGTACCGGTCTGTTGTGTAGGTGCAGATTCTTCTGTGAAAATTTCCATATATGCATTTGATTCGCCGGGATAAGCTAATAAGCCTGTTGCAGGATCAATAGGAACACGAACAAGACCTGTTGGTTGGGGTAAATTATGTTCTGGTTTGCCATCAAGTGCTTTTGCCATAAATTCGCGCCAAATTGGCAATGCAGCTTGTGCACCATATTCTTTTAAACTGCGCGGCTTATCAAAACCAACCCATACTGTGGCTACGAGATCAGGATTATAACCACTAAACCAGCCATCCATTTCATCATTGGTAGTACCTGTTTTACCAGCAATATCACTGCGCGCTAAGGATTTAGCACCACTGCCTGTACCACGCACGATAATATCTTTTAAAATATCCGTCATAATATAAGCATTGCGAGCATCAATGACGCGAGGTGCTATACGTTGTGGTGGCTGTTGTGTTTCACTAGCAATAGGATCAAGGGTTGCATTTTCACACCAGGTGCAAACGGTATAAGGTTGAGCGGTAAAAACGACTTTTCCTTCCCGATCTAAAATTTTATTAATAAAATAAGGTTGAACTTTATAACCACCATTAGCAAATACCGCATAAGCGGTTACCACTTCTAAGGGGGTTACATTCGGTGTACCTAGTGCTAATGATAAACCGTGCGGCATTTTTTTCGGATCAAAACCAAAATTAGCTAAATAATTAATAGCTTTATTAATACCAACACTTTGTAGAATACGAATCGAAACCATATTACGTGATCGTAATAACGCTTCACGTAGGCGCATAGGGCCATTAAACGTTAAATTATCATTTTGTGGGCGCCATACTTCTTGCATGGGTTGGCGTATCACAATAGGAGCATCATTAATAATAGTTGCTGGGGTCATACCTGTTGCTAAACCAGCGGAATAAATAAAGGGTTTAAAATTAGATCCGGGTTGTAATTCAGCTTGGGTAACACGATTAAACGGTTTGTCATAAAAATTAAATCCACCGACTAACGCTAATATGGCGCCATTTTGTGGATTTAATGCTACGAAAGCACTCTGTGCCTGTGGCACTTGTGCTAGACGCCAACTGTCATTTGCTTGTTTATCGAGGTAAATCACATCACCCACGGCGACAATATCAGCTGCTTTTTCAGGTGGGTAAGAAATTCGGCCATTGCCTAAATCACGACGTGCCCAGGATAATCCATCCCAATTAATAGTAATAATATCGCCCCATGGTAATTGCGCACTGGCACTTTTATCTTGCACAGCGGTAATAGCAGCAGGTTGTAATTGATTAATGGTAGGTAATTTTTTTAATGCAGCAGGCCAATCGGCGGTGCCTCTTAAATTTTTATTGGATTTACGAAAACCATGGCGTTGATCATAAGCAAGCAATCCATCTCGTACCGCATTATTAGCAGCTTGTTGTAAACGACTATCGATAGTAGTGTAAACAGCTAATCCACGACTGTAGGTTTCTTCACCTAAAATATTTAATAAATCTTGTCGCACCATTTCTGCTACAAAAGGTGCTTTTGCTTGTGTTTGCCCGCCATGATAATACGCATCAAGTGGTTCAGCAGATGCGGCTTCATATTGTTCTTTATTAATATAACCTACATCATACATGCGATCTAACACATGTTGGCGTCGTGCTTTTGCTGCAGTAGGATTAGCAATAGGATTAATGGCTGAGGGGGCTTGTGGTAAACCCGCTATCATTGCATTTTGTGCTAAGGTTAATTCATTTAATGATTTGCCATAATACGTTTGTGCAGCAGAAGCAACGCCATAAGCGCGATAACCTAAAAATACTTTATTTAAATATAATTCTAAGATTTGATCTTTTGTGAGTTCATTTTCTATTTTAATAGCTAATAAAATTTCATTAATTTTACGAGTATAGGTTTTTTCCCGTGTTAAAAAGAAATTGCGTGCTACTTGCATGGTAATCGTGCTACCACCTTGGCTTTTACTTCCCGCCAAAATTACATGAATACCAGCACGCATTAATCCAAAATAATCAACCCCTTTATGTTGGTAAAATCGCCGATCTTCAGTAGCTAGTACGGCATGAATTAAATCCGGGGGAATATCTTTTATCTGCATAGGAATACGGCGTTCATTACCAAATTCACCAATGAGCTTGCCATCGGCAGAATAAATGCGCAGTGGGACTTCAAGTTCTGTATTACGCAGGGTTTCAACAGAGGGCAGTTTGCTGGATAGGTGCAGCACAGCAATACCGACACCAATTATTACTAGAAACCCAAAACTAATGATGGAGGGTAGTAAGCGTTTTATCATCTAAATTCACGATTCCGCGGTTAAAAATGGAGACATTTGTATTGTGGTCTATTGTATAACGCTTTGCAATTGAATTTTAAGGGTTTTTTGGGATTTTTTTAAAGTAAAGAGGTGTATAGATGCTATAAAACCCTTCTCTTGCCTCCCGGAGAAGGATTTAAAATAGATAAGATAGAGGACAGGCATCACTTTTGCTCATCTAGTCAAAGTAACCGTTCCTTTATAATGGTGCATAGCTCTCTCAAACCCAAAATTTGGCCTAAAGTCTCTATGGAAAGCCAAAGCAAATTGCGCCTCTCTCCACTCAATGACCTCAGTACTTTTAGTACCAACTTTTTTATCAACTTGGAATGCAACAAGCTGCCCATCTCTCCAGTCAATTACCTCTCGCGCTACCTGATATCGAGGCGCATCAGCTGCTGCCGCTATTATTTGTTGGCCAAAAGCAAAGGCAGTACCCCCAAAAGCAAGAATGGCACCGCCTATTAGCATCTTCCACATGATTTTTGATTTTTTCATGATTTAACCCCTTTCATATTTCGTGTATTCTCACTCCCAATTTAACACTATCTAACTAACTTATAAAGAGGTAAAACCAGGTAAGCCAGGCAAGAAAGAGGGAAGCAAGTCAGGTCAGGGAAAAAGAGGACAGCCACTATTTTCCCATTAGTTTACAAGCAGAAACAGGACAGGCATACTTTTAACGAAGAAAGAGGACAGGCATATTTTTAACCCTCTTGCCTCAAAAATCCTAAACAAAGCATCAACGGTGTAAACATGTCATTTTTGCTCCCACTACTCCTCATAATCATCACATTGTTTGCGCTAGGTTATTACTGGAGCTGCAAAGTCACCAACACCAACCAATTTTTCGTTGGTAACCGTCAATTTGGTTTTATCCTCATTGCTGCATCGTTACTAGCCGCCAACATTGGTGCGGGAACTACAGTTGGAGCGGCGGGTTTAGGTTATCAATATGGGTTAACAGCATGGTGGTGGGGTGGATCTGCAGCGATTGGAACTTTGTTATTGACGTTTATAGTTACACCAAAATTATGGCAATTAGCAAAAAAAGAAAATTTTTTAACGTTAGGCGATTATATCGCTTTCGCCTATGGGAAAAAATTACAACGGGTTTTAGCGTGGGTATTATTACTTGGCTCCTTATTTTTATTGGCGGCACAACTTATTGCTTTATCCTATTTGCTCAGTATTTTTACGGGGGTAGCAAAAGAGTATGCGTGTATTATCAGTGGGTTGATAGTAGTAGGCTACAGCGCATTTGGTGGATTATTCGTAACAGCAAGGATTAATGTCCTACAACTCATTTTTGTATTTTTAGGATTTATCTCAGCTATTTATTTTTTAGATTTTCCCATCAATTCAAATGTAGCAACAGATAATTCCACCTCATCTTTAGCGTTTGATTGGATTTTATTACTTGTTCCTGCTTTTATGATTTCCCCAGGTTTAATTCAAAAGATGTATGCGGCAAAAGATTTACGTTCAATTTATATTGGAGGTAGTGTAGCCAGCGTTTTAATGGCAGCATTTGCTTTTTTTCCAGCTATCTTAGGTATGAGCGTATGGGCAAATGGAATTGGAACACAGCAGGCAGAGTGGTCTTTGTTGCAAGGTATTATTTCCAATTTTCCAGAATGGTTAGGCGTTTTATTGTTACTAGCTATTACATTTGCTGAGCTCAGTACCTGTGACACCATTATTCTCATGGCAACTAGCAGCTTAAGTGTCGATTTATTAAGCAAATATCGATGGTATCAACAACTTTCTCAAAATCAACTTTTGAATTTGAACCGATTATTTACTATTATCATGATGATCATCGGCGTAATTCTTGCCGTCGGGCTGTCTTCTATTATTAGTGCACTATCAATTTTCTATACGTTAGTGGTGATAGGTTTTTTTATACCGATTATGAATGCGCTTTTTGGTAAAAAGCTTAGTGAACGCGATATGTTGTTTATAGTCTTAGCAAGTTTAGTAGGGACAATACTCTTTCATGTGGCGAGCCTTAATTTAGATCTTATAGAAATTTCAACACAACTATTTGGCTTAATGATCTCAGGTTTATTGCTCATCTTGGTTTATGGCAAAAACCTGTTAAGAGGAAAACATAATACATCATGCTAAAGGGTAAAAATATATTAATAGGGGCCACAGGTGGCATTGCAGCTTATAAAATTCCTTTTTTGATAAGACAATTAATAGAGCAACAAGCTCATATAAAAGTCATCTTAACTCAAGCAGCCAAAGCATTCGTAACCCCATTAACCGTAGAAACCGTATCAAAAAATCCAGTTTATGATGAACTATTCAACGCAATGGATCATATTGAATTGGCGCGCTGGGCTGATGTTTTTTTAATCGTACCAGCTACTGCCAATAGTTTAGCCAAATTAGCACAAGGCTTAGCAGATGATCTCTTATCTACTACCTATTTGGCTTGTGACAAACCCATTTTAATTGCCCCAGCCATGAATCGCTTAATGTGGCAGCATGCTACGACCAAGCGCAATATTAAGCAATTACAAATTGATGGTGTTCAGATAATAATGCCTGCCGATGGGGTTCAAGCTTGTGGTGAGGAAGGGCTTGGACGGATGCAGGAGCCGGAAAAAATAGTTGAGGTTTTACAACAATTTTTTTCCAAAGGAAATGAATTAGCTGGTAAAAAGGTATTAATTACGGCAGGTCCCACACAAGAAGCTATTGATCCTGTGCGATATATCAGCAATTATAGCTCTGGCAAAATGGGTTATGCCTTAGCTAAGGAAGCTTCATTGCGTGGCGCAGATGTTACGTTAATTAGCGGGCCTTGTCAGCTTGATACGCCGATAAAAGTTAAAAAAATTGCAGTAACGAGCGCATGCGAAATGCACGCTGCAGTGATGGAAAATATTAAAAACATGGATATATTTATAGCGAATGCCGCAGTTGCCGATTATCGCTGCGAAACACCTCATTTATCAAAAATGCCAAAACAACAATCCATAGAATTAAAATTCATCATAAATCCCGATATTCTCGCAGATGTTGCTCAATTACCTCAACATCCTTATGTGGTGGGTTTCGCAGCAGAAACAGATGATATTATTAACAAAGGTCGGGAAAAACTGGCGCGGAAAAAAGTAGATATGTTATTTGTAAATCAAGTAGGTGATAGTAATTCTGGTTTTAATAGTGATTACAATGCTGTTACCTTGTTGATAGGTGATTATATTACTGAGTTGCCATTGAGCTTTAAGCAGGAACTAGCCATACAAATTTGGGATTTAATTTTACAAAATTATGCGAGGCAATCTTGATGGAAAGCCTTTCTTTTCATAACTGTAGAGTTAAGTTGACAAAAAAATACTGTCTAGTATATCAGACAATATAAAACCGTCGAATTAACCTGACAAAACAGTGAGTTATTAGAAATGATATACTATCCTTATAATACGAATCTTTTAAACAGTAAGCAGGTGAATGAAAATGACATCCTTTCAATTGCCACTCGATTATCAGCCTGAAAATGACACTCAGTATATGGCGGCAGCTATGCTGCTTTATTTTAAAAATAAGCTTGAAGATATAAAGAAACAATTTCAAGATAAGACAGCGCAAATTAAAGAAGAAGTACAGGGGCTTTATCATCGAGAGCCTGATCCTATGGATGAGAGTGTTAATGAAGAATTGATTTATCAAGATTCTAGTTTAAGAACTTATGATGAGCAGCGGTTACAAGAAATAGAGGCTGCATTGCAAAGAATTGCAGAAGGGAGTTACGGTTATTGTGAGGTGACTGGTGTGCCAATAGGTGTTGAGCGTTTACAAAGAGTGCCTTATGCGCGGTATTGTTATGAAATTCAAAAAGAAAAAGAAGCAAAAAAATAAAACGTGAATTTTGAAATCGTTATGACGCTCCTTTTTTATATAAGGAAGATGCTCCTAAATTAGGACCCCTATCAATATCTTTCATTGCAATAAATCGTGGACCATTGCCGGTATCCCTACTAGCACGAGTGGGTGTTACTAATTTTGTTGTTGCTGAACTTGCTATACCCTGCAAAAAGGCATTAAGATTTTCTAGGTTTTTTTCAGCTGCTATCGAAGAAAGTTTTTCAATAACATCGGATTTTTGAGCAAATAATAATTGCAATCGCGATTTACTAGTAAATGTTATGGCAGTAAGTGCAATATTTAATTTTTCCGCAAAAACCTCAGTATGCTCGCTGCCTATTCCTTCATCAATCGGATCATCGTAAATGATTAATCGACTTGCTAAATAAGATTCCAAAGTGCTATCTGATAATTTATCTAAAAACTCTGCAAATTTATCTGCCGGAAATAATTTTATCACACCATTGAAGTCCTCGATTTGTCTTGTTCTTGCCATATCTTTAATCAGCGATAACGTTATTGCAGGAAGAGAACCAAGACTGATAAGACCTAAAGCGCCATAGCCAAAAGAGGCCCTGACTCCATCAAAAATATCGAAAATTTTGCCACCTATTGAATTTGATTTTGCTCTTAAAAATCGAAAATTCTCTGAAAATCGTATTAAACTAGCAATTAAATCGATATGGCTGACGGCTTGATTTACTACCTCATTGCTCGCATGTTGCAATAAGCTCAATAATTGTTCAGGGTGTGTGAGTAACACATAACGGTAATAAAGTGAATTCGCTGCTAAATCTAATAAGGAGCTGTCAAGTTTATCTTGATCTGAAAAAGAATGAGTAATAAGTTTTCTTTTAATAGAAAATTCACTGGCAACTATAGCTACCCCATGAATTGGTTTTTCAGGATCAGCTATCTCTTCGTAAGCAATCGTTTCATGTGCCAACCAATTAGTATAAATAGCTTTTAAGGAAGAGGATGGGAAAAATACATTCAGCGTGCCACCCTCGAAATTAATAAAGCGTGCGGCACTTATGAGAGCAAGCTCTTCCGCGCCAATACAGTGAATTAATACAGGAGCTTGAAACGTTTTAACCATAACTATCTCAGTTAATAAAAGCCAGTTAATTCTTTATATAATTAAAGCTATTTATTGAGGGTAATAAAAATCAACACAAAGTTATTTTAATGAGTAAAGTCAGAATAAGCAAAGAATATTTTTATGGGCTGGACATATGAGATAGGTTAAGAATTAAAAAAATGCAGTATGTAGCCTTGATATCGCTTTGCGCTATCAAGGCACATAAAAGAAAAGAGGTTTTACAAACTTTTCACATCAATTACATAGCGATAGTGAACATCCCCTTTAAGCATACGCTCATAAGCCTCATTCACGCCGTCCATGGAAATGAGCTCAATGTCTGCAAGGATATTATGTTTAGCACAAAAATCGAGCATTTCTTGTGTTTCAGCTATTCCGCCTATGAGTGACCCTGCAATAGAACGACGACCAAAAATCAATGAACCAATATTTAATTCGATAGGTTCGCTCGGCACGCCAACAACAATCATGCTGCCATCACGTTTTAACATTTCGGTATATTGATTTAATGCATAAGGTGCTGATACCGTGCTAAGAATAAAATCAAAATGATTTTTTGGTGTATCAGGTTCTTTCGTATTAATAAAATGCTTTGCGCCTAATTTTAATGCATCATCTTTCTTTGCTGGTGAAGTGCTAAGTACAGTGACTTCTGCACCTAATGCAGCAGCAATTTTTACAGCCATATGACCAAGCCCGCCCAAACCAGCAACCGCGACTTTATGACCAGGGCCTATTTTCCAATGTTTTAGCGGAGAGTAGGTTGTAATACCAGCACAAAGTAATGGTGCAACACGTTCTAGAGGTAAATTAGGAGCAACTCGCAATACGAAATCTTCTTTCACAACAATTTGTGATGAATAACCACCTTGGGTAGGTGTCTTGCCGTCTAATTCAGTACTATTGTAAGTAAATGCAGGACGCGTCTCACAGTATTGTTCTAAATTCTCTACACAACTACCACAAGTACGGCAGGAATCAACCATACAGCCCACACCAACGGTATCTCCCACCTTAAATTTTTTAACATCTTTACCTACTTCTTTCACCGTACCAACAATTTCATGTCCTGGAACCATAGGATATGTTGAGCTACCCCATTCATTGCGCGCTTGATGAATATCAGAATGACAAATCCCGCAATAAGCAATGTCTATAAAAACATCATTTGGACCAACATCTCGGCGACTAATTTGAAACGGAACAAGGGGTTCGTTGGCCGAAGTGGCAGCGTAAGCTTTAGTTGGGTGCATAATATTTTCCTTATATATGAAGTAAAACGATAAATAGATAATACCCATCATTGAATCTAAATGCCACAATCTCCCACTTGCATTCCAAAAAGAATTGCTGTATTCTGCATCTATTCTAAATAGAAATTTTAGGTTGGTATTATGTTTCCCTTCTTTCGTAGCAAAAAGCAGTTGAAGTTAGGTGTGGATATTAGTGATGAAGTAATGCGAGTTATGGCGTTAGCGTTAGAAGGGGATTGTTATTGTGTGACGTGTTATGAGGGAGTTTCGTTGCCAGTCGGTGCAGTTGTTGAGCGTGAAATTAAAGATGTAAAAGGTGTTGCAGAGATTTTAAAACAAATTGTAAAACAAAGAGGTTTACGAGGGAGAGAAGCTGTGATCGCTTTGCCGCAGCACAAGATGATGACACAAGTTGTGCAATTACCCAATGGATTATCAAATGATGAGATTGCTGAGCATTTTGATAGAGAGATAGGGCGTTATGTTTCTTATCCAGTAGATAAAGTGAATTTTGATTTTATGGTTTTAAAAGAAAATAATTCCGGCCCAGAATTTATAGATGTTTTATTAATCATTTGTCGTTGTGAAGCAGTTGATACTATTATTAAGTTAATGGATACAGCAGATCTGCAACTAAAAGTAATAGATACTGAAACACTAGCCATGGGAAGAGTTATTAATAGATTGGTGGAAAACCTGCCAGATAAAATGGAAAACTTAACTGTAGCCTTAGTTGATATAGAGCGCGGTAAGTTCACATTATATATCACTCATAATCAACAATTAATTTATAAGAGAGAGCATTTTTTTGGTGAAAATGAATTGCCATCCCATATAGATATTGTTGAGCAAATTAAACACGCGTTACAGGTTTTCTTTTCTGCCACAGGATTTACAGTGATTGATCAATTAATTATCTCAGGTCAACCAGAGGATCCAATAGGGTTGTTGAAAAGCAATTTAGGGATTCCTATCAAAATGGCCAATCCTTTGAAAAACATGCGGATAACTTCGTCGGCAAAACAGCAATTAATGGCTGTAGGGCCTGAAGAGTTAATGCGCTGCTGTGGGTTGGCGCTAAGAGGCTTTATATCATGACAGGGATTAATTTATTGCCATGGCGTGAAATACAATTTGCACAAGCTAAGCAGCAGTTGCAGATGCATTTAATTTGCTCGAGTATTGTGTCGCTACTGCTGGGCATCACATTGCATTTATTATATGGTTGGTGGCTTGATTTGCAACAGCAAACATATCAGGATTTAAATAAAAAAATGGAGTCATTGGCTGAGGCTGGGGAAAGGGCCTCGAATTTAGTTTCTATAAAAAAACAACTGGCAGGGCGTATAACATGGTTACACACACTGGCTGCTAAGAGAATACAAACAGTGAATTTGTTTGATACATTGACACACTCTTTACCAGACGGATTATATTTTACCGAAATAATAAGACAAGTTGATAGCATAGTCATCACGGGATGGGCACAAAGTAGTGCAGAGGTATCTCAGTTGTTGCAAAATATTGAGCAATCGGGCATTTTGAAAGAAGCGTCTTTAAATAATATTAAAACGAAAGAAAAAGAAATTACTTTTGATAAATTCAAGAACTCCTTTAGCCTGCAAGCAATATATGAGGAATAAGGATGTTGATCACAAATGGAGTTTTTTTTGACTGGGATGATTTTGTTACTTGCTCAGCCGTAATAAAAAAGACGGTGACGGGTTGTGTTTTTATTGCGATTTTGTTTTTAATGTATTGGTTTGACATTAGACATCAGCAATACCTATTTGCAAAACAAAAGCAGCAAACAATTGCTTTGCAAGAACAAATAGTGCAAAAGGAATTACAAGTACAGGGGTTAGCATCGCAACAAGCCGAATGGCAAAGCATGCAGGAAGAGTTTGATGTGCTTTTACAGCAATTGCCAAAAAATAATGATATTCCGGAATTGGTGGAATACATTTCACATGTTGGCATTGCCAATGGATTATTATTGGAATCCATTGAAATGCAGCCAGAAGAAGATAATGATTTTTATGTGGCAGTACCGATTAATTTAGCAATTAAAGGTAATTACCAGCAGCTAGTTAAGTTTATCGGCGAGATTTCCAATTTGCCACAATTGGTAACCACCCATGATTTTTTGATTAAAAATCCTGCGACGACTGGTAAAGATAATTTGTTGAATATAACCCTGACGATTAAAACCTATATTTATAATGACCAAAAAACTGATAAAATGCCTGAAACAAATGATAGTAATGAATACGTATTGACGGAAAATCCACGTAGCCCTTTTGCACCAACAGCAGTTGTTGATCTATCAGAGAAACCTAATATATTAGAAAATTTTTCTTTAGAAAAAATTCGCATGGTTGGCAGCTTGAAAAAGAAAGATGACATCATCGCTATTCTTGTAACGGAAAATCAAGCTTTTTATCCAGTTGCCATTGGCGATACCATTGGAAAAAATCGAGGGGAGGTGGTTGCTATTAATGACAATCAGATGGAAGTTGAGGAAAAATTTCTTGATGGCTTGGATGGTAGAAAACCACTTAGGATTTTATTAGAAGTACAAAACCGCGACCTTGATGTAAAGCAGTGACATCAAGGCCACGCTATAAAAATACGCAGGAAATGTATTGTGAGCCATTCATTTGTTAAAATTATCTATTTATTTATATTCCTCATCCCCTCATTTGCAATCGCCAACAAATCTCCAGCTTACTATCATGGTGATCCTATCTCATTAAATTTCCAAGAAATTCCAATTCGCTCCGCATTACAAATTATCGCCGATTTTACCAACCTTAATATCATTACAACTGATTCTGTTGATGGTGCTATTACATTGCATTTGCAACAAATCCCTTGGGATGAAGCTTTAGATATTATCTTAAAAGCAAATGATCTTGATAAACAGTATATTGGTAATATTATTTTGGTTGCTCCCAGAGATGAAATGGTAGCCCGTCAAAAATTAGCATTGGAGGCACAACAACAAGCCGAAGGCTTAGTATCTTTACACTCGGATTTTATCCAAATTGATTATGCAAAAGCGGCAGATATTGCTGTGTTGTTAAAAGAAAAAGGAAATAGTTTGCTATCAAGCCGTGGGAATGTTTCAGTCGATACCAGAACCAATATGTTATTAGTACAAGATACCGCACAAAATTTAGAAATGATTTATGATATTGTGGAACAATTAGATATTCCTGTACGCCAAGTCATGATTCAAGCGCGTATCGTTAATGCATCACGACGTTTTGAACAAGATATTGGTATCTTATGGAACGTGTCAGGAAATTCTACCACCAATTTCAACAACCTTTTACCTACTGCCGATCCCCGATCTCACCTCAGCATTAATTTGCCAATTATGAATCAAGTACCAATGGGTACGATTGGCCTTGCTATTGGCAAACTCAATGGCGAGACATTACTTGATTTAGAACTGCAAGCCGCTGAAAGTGAAACCACCGTTGATATCATCTCAAGCCCTCGCTTATTAACAGCAAACCAAAAAGAAGCGCGGATCAAACAAGGCGAAGAAATTCCCTATCAAGAATCAAGCGCAAGCGGCGCCACTACCACTGCGTTTAAAGATGCCGTACTAGAGTTACGTGTAACACCGCACATAACACCCGATGACAGGGTCATTTTGGATTTGGTTGTCAAACAAGATGTAAAAACAGATATCACCGTACAAGGCGTACCCGTTATTGACACTAAAGAAGTCGAAACCCAAGTACTGGTTAATAATGGCGACACCATTGTTTTAGGCGGCGTACTAGAGAATAGCCAAAGCAATATCGTAATGAGAGTCCCCTTTTTTGCCGACCTACCCTGGATAGGTTCCTTATTTCGCAGTACAAGTACACAAGATGAGCGCACAGAACTACTTATTTTTGTAACCCCCCGAATTGCCGACAACATATAAATTTCAGCATCACTTACCCCTCACCTTCAATTTTTTTACAAAAATATGCCTGTCCTCAGACAAATCATTTAAAACTCACTACACTGTCATTCCTCGCGAAAGCGGAGATCCATCGGATAGTCAACACCGTATGGATCCCCGCTTTCGCGAGGATGACGGTGTAACTAGAAATTAGATGCCTGTCCTTTCTTGCTTGTTTTTGGATAATAGTCACCACTTCTCATAGCGATCTCTATGAACAGTAATTTCTCATAGCAAAGATGCCTGTCCTCAAACAAACTCAAACAAAGATGGCTGTCCCAAATTTATGTGCAGTAATTGACCAACAAAGATGCCTGTCCCAAAAATAAGACCACAAATAAAGCCCTACTTATGAGACGCAGGTGGAATTTCAGGGTCATTTTTGACTATAATAGATAGTTGCAATAAGTAGACTCTTTTAAAAGGTGATATAAAAACGAAATTTAACGAATTGAATATATAATGAAAACACAAAATATTTTTTTAGTAGGCCCGCCCGGGGCGGGTAAAACGACGATAGGCCGTGCTTTAGCGGATGAATTAAAAATGCGTTTTTACGATTCTGACCAAGAGATTGAAGCCCGTGCAGGGGTAGAGATTGGTTGGATTTTCGATGTGGAGGGTGAGGACGGCTTTCGAGTTCGGGAAGAAAAAGTTATCGATGAGCTGACACAGCGCAATGGGATTGTATTATCAACAGGCGGTGGCGCAGTAATGAGTGAAATCGTACGACGCTGCTTAGCTTCTCGAGGTACTGTTGTTCATCTCAGAGTGAACATCGAAGATCAACTCGTTCGCATGGAAAAAGATAAACGTCGCCCCATGCTGCAAAATACAGACAAACGTTCAGTATTGGAGGAAATTGCGAGAATACGCGATCCCTTCTATTCTGAAATTGCTGACATTACGGTGAGCTCCGGTGGTCGTGGCTTGCGCGCGGCAGTTCAAGAGATTATTGATAAATTACAGGAACAGTAAGCCACGTTGATGCGAGTGAGGTATATACCATGATAGTTTCACTCGGTGAGCGTTCTTACCCTGTCATCATTAACCATCAAGCAACGGACTTTGCGGCGTTGCTTGCTCAATATATTACCGATAAACAAGTCGCTATCGTAACCAATGATATTGTTTGGTCATTTCATGGCGAGCAATTATCCCTAGCTTTAGCCAATTGGCAACAACCCACGTTGATTGTATTACGCGATGGTGAAACGCATAAATCAATAAGCAGTCTAACGCAAATTTTTGACCAACTCCTTGCCGATTATCATACACGTCAAACCACCTTAATTAGTTTTGGTGGTGGAGTGATTACCGATATCACCGGTCTTGCTGCCTCTTTATACCAACGCGGAGTAAATTTAATTCATATTCCAACCACTTTATTGGCACAAGTAGATGCTTGTCTTGGTGGAAAAACGGGAATTAATTATAATGGCATTAAAAATAATATAGGTACTTTTTATCAACCTAAAGCCGTAATTATTGATACAAAATGGTTAGCGACATTACCCCAGCGTGAATTTCAATCCGGTTTGGCAGAAGTGCTGAAAATGGCTATTGCTTTTGATGCGGAATTTTTTGTGTGGCTCGAACAAAACGCCAAAAAAATAATGCAACGCGACTCCGTAGTATTATTACATGCGATAGAACGTTGCTGTGAATTAAAAGCACAAATTATTCAACAAGATGAATTTGATCTAACTACTCGCGCCTTATTAAATTTGGGACACACCTTTGCTCATGCTATTGAAAGCGGGTTAAATTATTCTTGTTTACATGGCGAGGCTGTTGCCATTGGATTAGTTGCCGCCGCAAAATTATCGGTAAAATTAAACCGACTATCGATAACAGATGCCAAACGAATTGAACAATTATTACAAGCTTGGCAATTGCCAGTTTCTCTGCCTAAAACCCTTGCAAAAAATGATTTATTAGCTGCCATGGCACGAGATAAAAAAATAACTGAAGTAGGGTTACATTTTATTATTCCAAGCGCCATTGGCCAAGCAGAAAAAGTAGCGGGCATAGAGCGCAATGTAATAGCAGGCCTATTTTAACAATGAAAATTTATTTAGCATTTTCAGTTAAAGCTTTTGGTAACTTGATATCCCAAACAATACCGAGTTTGGAAAGAAAAATTATAATATAATAAGAAATATCAATTTGCCACCAGGTAAAACCTTGCCGTACTGACGTGGGAAATGCATGATGATTATTGTGCCATCCCTCACCAAAAGAAAATAATCCAAATACCCAATTATTTCTACTTAAATCCGGTGTGTTATAAGTGCGTTTTCCCATCATATGGCAAAATGAATTAATGGAATAGGTGAGATGTTGCACTACACACATGCGTACAAAACCACCCCATAAAATTCCCATAAATAACCCATTAACACTTTGTGTCCATAACCCTGTTATTATTCCTGGTAATAATAAACCCAGCGCTTGCCAAAGGAGGTACCATCGACTTAATTTAAATGTAAGTGGATTATTTAACCAATCAAAAGCGTATTGATTATAACTTTGTGGTACGTTCTGTAATATCCAACCTAAATGGGCATGCCAAAAAGCGCGAAATTTGGACATCGTAGGGCTAGTAAGGTTTGTATTTGGAGAATGTGGATCGCCTATTTGGTCAGTTTGTTGATGATGATGACGATGCGTAGCGACCCAATCTAACAGTGTTCCTTGCCCTGCCATTCCCCCCAAAATTGCTAGTAGTACCTGAAACCAGGGTTTGCATTTAAAAGCACGGTGCGTAAAATAACGATGATAACCTATAGTAATGCCTATAGCTGTTAAAAAATACATTAAGAAGAAGACAAAAATATCTATTCCTGTAACATCTTGCCAAAGATAAATTGCTAAGATAGTCATTAAGATAGGAAGGAATATTTGTACATAGATAAAAAATTTGGTAAGAGCATGGCCGGCATTAAATTCGGTAATTTGATTGTATTCCATTAGTGAATTTCCTGGTTTTAATTGGAAAGTTTTAAAATTTATATTTTATAATAGCAGGTGCCGTATACTTAAATTTTATGGCTAGTGAGAACCACCATGCATTTAAACGAATTCGACCTCATTGCCCGTTATTTTAAATCTCCCGCATTATCACGTGAGGATGTTCTGGTTGGCATTGGCGATGATGCTGCTATTGTAAAAATTCTGCCAAACCAACAACTGGCCATCACTACTGATACCTTAGTATCGGATGTCCATTTTTTTCATGAAACGCCTGCTGCTGATATTGCCTATAAATCACTGGCTGTCAATTTAAGTGATTTAGCTGCTATGGGTGCAACTCCAGCCTGGTTTACGTTAGCATTAACCTTACCGCAAGTTGACCACCATTGGTTACACGCTTTTTCAAAAGAATTATTTTTATTAGCAAACAGCGTTAATATCGCGTTAATTGGTGGTGATACAACCAAAGGCCCTTTATCAATTACTATTCAAGTCATGGGATTTATTCCTCTGCAAAAAGGTTTATTACGAAGTAGCGCTAAACCGGGCGATAAAATTTATGTTACTGGTACTTTGGGTGATGCCGGTCTTGCATTACAAGAATATAAAATGGGGCATTTAAAACAATCTCCGCACGCTGATTTTTTATGGCAACGATTAATGCGACCAACGCCACGTTTAGCTATTGGTAAAGCATTACGTGATATTGCCAGTAGTTGTATTGATATTTCTGATGGATTAGCGGCCGATTTAAATCATATTTTAGAGGCAAGTGGTGTTGGTGCTAAGCTTGATATAGCAAAACTACCGTTATCTCCCGCGTTACAAGCAATTGATCACAAGCAAGCAAGTTTGTTGGCATTAACAGCAGGGGATGATTATGAGTTATGTTTTACAGTTCCCCCGCACAAAGAACAGCTATTAACAGAACGCTTGGGTCACTACCAATCGATTGGTATAATTACACAACAACCCGGTTTGTGTGATAATGAGGGCAATGCACTACATCTTGCTAAAAAAGGATGGCAGCATTTTGAATAAAAAGACAGGAATTGAACGACTATGAAATCCCTTGCAGCCCCTAATACCCTATGGAAAAATCCCATCCATTTTTTAGCCTATGGCTTTGGCAGCGGGGCCTCTCCATTTGCGCCAGGAACAGTAGGTACGCTAGTTGCAGTGCCATTTTATTTGGTATGCCAGGAATGGCCGTTATCTTATTATTTAGCGCTAGTTGTATTTATGTGTTTATTTGGAATTTGGATTTGTGATGTCGCCTCTAAAAATGTCGGCGTTGATGATCATCCGGGTATCGTTTGGGACGAATTTACTGGTTATTTTATTACGATGATTTTAGCACCGTCAGGCTTTATTTGGGTAATGATAGGCTTTATTCTTTTTCGCTGGTTTGATATTTGGAAACCTTGGCCCATTAGTTGGTGCAACGATCATATCAGAGGTGGTTTTGGAGTAATGTTCGATGATATTCTGGCCGGCATTTTAGCTTGGGGTGTATTGCAAGGCTTGGCTTGGATTTTTGTGTATTAATACGCTGTAGCCTTGATAAAATCTTTAGAACTTAATGCTCTCGTGTCGTCAAGAACTTAATATCCGGCCAGCGTTCTATTGCTAAATTTAAATTAACGCGTGAAGGTGCTAGATAGGTCAATGCATCGCTACCATCTAACGCTAAATTATCATGCGCTTTTTTCTTAAATTCTTCTAATATTTTATTATCTTTACACGAAATCCAACGTGCAGTAACGACAGGAATATTATCGTAAGCGCATTCCACACTATATTCATTCTTTAATCGATGTGCTACTACATCAAATTGCAAAGTACCAACAGCACCAACGATTAAATCGTTATTACGTAACGGACGAAAAACCTGTGTGGCACCTTCTTCGGATAATTCTAATAATCCTTTTTGCAGTGCTTTTGATTTAAGCGGATCTTTTAATTGTACGCGACGAAATAATTCAGGCGCGAAATTAGGGATCCCTGAGAATTTTAAATCTTCTTTAATCGTAAAGGTATCGCCAATTTGAATAGTGCCATGATTATGCAAGCCAATGATATCACCTGCATAAGCGCTATCAACATGCTCTCTATCAGCAGCTAAAAAGGTTAGCGCATTATTCACTAAAATATCACGGCCAATGCGCACATGTCGCATTTTCATGCCGCGTTGGTACATACCTGAACATACTCGTAAAAAGGCAATTCTGTCACGGTGCGCTGGATCCATATTGGCTTGAATTTTAAACACAAAACCAGTGAATTTTTCTTCTTTCGGTTCAACGATACGTTGTTCAGTATGACGAGGCAGTGGGGCTGGGGCATAATGTGCGAAAGCATCCAATAGCTCTCTTACACCAAAATTATTAATAGCTGAGCCAAAAAATACCGGTGTTAATTTACCTTCGCGAAATGCGTCTAAATCAAAAGTATGACTTGCGCCACGGACCAATTCAATTTCTTCACGAAATTTATCCGCATTGCCTTCCATTAATTGATCAAATTCGGGATTATTAAGGCCTTGAATAATGACCGCTTCTTGAATTTTGTCGCCTTTACCGGGCGTATAAAGATGAATGGTATCATCTGAAAAAGCATAAACGCCTTTAAATTCGCTGCCCATACCAATAGGCCACGTAATAGGCGCACAACGAATAGATAAAATATTTTCAATTTCATCTAATAATTCAACTGGTTCGCGACTGTAGCGATCCATTTTATTGATAAAAGTAATAATAGGCGTATCACGTAAACGGCAAACTTCCATTAATTTAATCGTGCGCTCTTCTACACCTTTAGCGCCATCAATCACCATTAACGCTGAATCTACAGCTGTTAGAGTGCGATAGGTATCTTCAGAAAAATCTTCATGTCCTGGTGTATCCAGCAAATTAAAAATGCAATGATGATAGGGAAATTGCATGACCGAGGTTGTTACAGAAATACCCCGTTCTTGTTCTAATGCCATCCAATCGGAAGTAGCATGGCGAGACGCTTTGCGGCCCTTTACGGTACCTGCCAATTGAATAGCACCCCCGTAAAGCAGCAGCTTTTCAGTTAATGTCGTTTTGCCGGCATCAGGGTGTGAGATAATCGCAAACGTGCGGCGGCGGGAAATTTCATCTACCAAATTCATAATTCTTTTACTTATGCCATTTCAGCAAGTTTATTTCCCGTTGGTGTTACAGAAGTAACTTGTAAGCGCGTTGGATTAAGATGTGCTGTTGTAGGGTTAGTAGCACTCTCTGCAGTTAATGGATAATTTTGAGGATTATCTAATACATCATTCGCTAGTTTATAATCCAAAACACCTTCCCACTTAGCAACTAATAACGTGGTTACACTATTACCAATTAAATTGGTGATAACGCGGGCTTCAGTCATAAAGCGATCAATACCTAAAATCAATACCATACCAGCTACTGGAATATATCCTGTGCTTTCTAAGGTAGATGCCAATACCACAAATGCAGCACCAGGAACAGCAGCTGCACCTTTAGAAGTAATGAGCATTAATAATAATAAATAAACTTGGTGTGCAAAAGTGATCTCAGTATTTGTCGCTTGAGCAATAAATAACGCACTCATTGTTAATGAAATAGCAGTTCCTGTTAAATTAAACGAATAACCTGTAGGCATTACTAAACCTACAATAGAACGTGAACAACCCATTTTGCTCATTTTTTCAATAGCACGTGGCAGAATACTTTCAGAGGAACCTGTACCAAGAGCAATAAAAATTTCTTCTTTTAAATAGCGCATTAATTTGAAAATACTAAAACCACAATATTTAGTAATTAAGCCTAAAACGACGACTATAAAAATGATACAGGTGATGTAAAAAACAGCCATCAATTGGAATAAACCCGATAAACTGCTAATACCGAATTTACCAACGGTAAATGCCATTGCACCAAATGCACCAAGAGGTGCTAAATACATAATTAAGCCAATCATTTTAAATAGTATGTGAGAAGCATTTTGAATGGCTTGTGCTATGGGTTTACCTTTTTCGCCTAATAAGAATAAACTTATCGCAAACATAATCGATACTAACAATACTTGTAGGGTATCACCTGAGGTGAAAGCGCTAACAAGAGAGGTTGGAATAATATTCATTAGAAATGCATGTACGGAAGTGAGTGCATGACCACTAGTTACATAACCTTGAATAGCAGAAGTATCTAATGTGCTTGGATCAACATTCATTCCAGCACCAGGTTGCGTTACGTTCGCAATGATTAAACCTAAGGTGAGAGAGATAAGAGTAAATACCATAAAACAGAGAATAGTTTTGCCAGCAACACGCCCCGCGCTTCGCATATTATCCATGCTGCAAATGCCAGAGACGATAGCGCAAAAAACAACAGGTCCAATCATCATTTTAATGATTTTAATAAAACCATCACCTAATGGTTTCATTGATATAGCAAATTCGGGGAAATAATGGCCAGCTAAAATACCCAACACAATCGATGACAGAACATAAAAATAGAGTTCTTTAAAAATACTTTTACGCTTTTTTACGGGATTACTTGCGACTGCTTGATCCATTAGAATATCCTCATAGAAGGCGACTGTAATGTTCCATCCATAGAAACAATACCCACTCATTTACTGCAATAGTCAATGAGGCCCAGGTTAAAATTATCATCACTGTACTGAATTTTATAGGGTTAGTCGAGAGATTTCCATGCTGTACCGCATCAATTGGTGCGGTGCGAAATAGCACATAGTCTACATTCCACTGTAATTTGGTCCACCACCGCCTTCAGGGGGTTGCCAGGTAATATTTTGGGTAGGATCTTTAATATCACAGCTTTTACAATGCAAACAATTCGACCCATTAATTTGTAATCGCGCCTTACCGTCTTTATCAGTCACTATTTCATAGACGTTGGCAGGGCAATAGCGTTGCTCTGGCGCATCATAGTATTTCAGGTTCACATCAATAGGCACATTTTTATCCGCCAGGACCAAATGACAGGGTTGATTTTCTTCATGGAAGACATTGCTTAAACTAAGGGCTGTCAACTTAGGGAACGTAACCATGCTATCAGCCTTAGAATAAGCTATCGGTTGGCATTGGCTAGCCTGACGAAGCTGCAAATGATCGGGATGATGTGACCAATCCCATGGTTCATGACCTTTGAAGATAACCATTTCTAAAGCCGCGTATCCCATTCCTGCAAAAAGACCATAATGAAAAGCAGGACGAATATTGCGTACTTGGTATAACTCTTTGCCAATCGATGACGTTTTAATAGCAGGCGTATAACTGGTGATGCTTTGGGAGGAGGGTGTTTGTAAATGCTTAATGATATGTTCGGCAGCTATCATTCCTGAACGGAGCGCATTATGAATCCCTTTAATTTTGCCAATATTAACCATGCCTGCACTATCACCCACCAATAAACCACCTGGGAAATGCATTTGTGGCAAGGCTTGCCAACCACCTTCTACTAATGCTTTAGAGCCGTAACTGATACAGCGCCCGCCAACCAGTAATGAGCGAAGTAGAGGATGTGTTTTTAAGCGTTGTAATTCCTCATAAGGATTTAAATACGGATTAGGATAATCAAGACCGACAATTAAACCGATATTCACTTGCTGATTCGCTGCATGATAAATAAATGAGCCACCATAAGTTTGGTGATCCAATGGCCAGCCAACCGTATGAATAACAAGCCCTTGCTGATGATGCTGTGGTTGAACCTCCCAAATTTCTTTTAAACCAATCCCATAGGTTTGGGGTTGGCTTTGTGCTGTCAGTTGGTAACGCGCCATGGCAATTTTACTTAATGAACCGCGACAACCTTCTGCTAAAATAGTTTGCTTAGCGAATATTTCCATACCCGGTTGATAACGTTCAGTTGGTTTGCCATCTTTACCAATACCAAAATCACCCGTTTTTACACCACATACAGCATCTTGCTCATCATAAAGCAAAGCGACGGCAGGCGTGCTAGGATAAATTTCAATACCTAATGATTGTGCATAATCAGCTAGCCAGCGACATAAATGACCAAGGCTGATGATATAGTTTCCTTTATTATGCAGTAAGGATGGCGTTGGTAATCGCCAGGCTTTTTTTTCAGTGAGAAAAAAGAAACGATCTTGGGTTACTGGCGTATGCAAAGGTGCATTGCGTGTAGACCAATCCGGTATTAATTCAGTTAGAGCTTTAGTTTCTAATACTGCACCAGAAAGAATATGCGCACCAACCTCGCTACCTTTTTCCAAGATGCAAATAGAGAGATTAGGTGATTGTTGTGCTAAGCGAATAGCTGTTGCAAGTCCAGCAGGACCAGCGCCAATGATTAGCACATCTACAGAGATGGTATTATCGTTCATAATGTATATAGTATAGGACTTACACAATAATTTAATAGGTTATCACTCATGAAAATTTTGGTTGCTATTAAACGGGTCGTTGACCCCTACGTAAAAATTAAAGTGCGATTAGATGAAACAGGTGTTGATACGGATAACCTTAAAATGGCAATGAATCCTTTTTGTGAAATTGCCCTAGAAGAAGCCGTACGATTAAAAGAATCAGGCATTGCCAATGAGGTTATTGTCATCTCCATAGGCTCTAACGCATGTCAAGAAACCTTACGCACAGGTTTAGCACTAGGTGCTGATAAAGCCATTTTAATAGAATGCAATCAGGCATTAGAACCATTGGCTATTGCTAAATGTTTAAAACAAATCGTATTACAACAAAAAATCGATATGGTCTTAATGGGCAAACAATCTATCGATGGCGATAATAATCAAACAGGACAAATGTTAGCAGCATTATTAAATTGGCCACAAGCAACGTTTGCCTCAAAAGTGGTGATTAAAGATAACCAATGCGAAGTAACCCGTGAAATTGATGGTGGTCTTCAAACCATGCGTGTAAATTTACCAGCCGTTATTACTACCGATTTACGTTTAAATGAGCCACGTTATCCCGCATTACCTTTAATTATGCAAGCAAAACGCAAGCCAATAGAAATAATTGCTGTAGATAGCCTGTCAGTTGATATTGCACCCCATCAGCAAACACTACGCGTTACCGCTCCATCAAAACGACAAATGGGTGTGCGTGTTAATGATGTTGCCGAATTAATCGATAAATTACAGCATGAAGCTAAAGTGATTTAAGGAAATAGGATGATGACAGTACTACTACTTGCTGAACACGATAATAAAAAATTAAAACCAGTAACTCTATCAGCTATAACTGCAGCAAAACAATTATCAACAGAAATTACAGTACTGGTTGCTGGTTATCATTGTCAGGCAGTTGCAGAAGAAGTAGCGCGCGCACAAGGTGTTACCGCCGTATGGTTGGCAGATAATCCAGCTTATGAAAATGCCATTGCAGAAAATATCGCGGCATTAGTAGCGCATTATGCCAAATCATTTTCTTATATTATTGCGCCAGCAACAACCTTTGGTAAAAATATATTACCTTGTGTTGCAGCGCTTTTGGATGTTGGGATGTTATCGGATGTTATTAAAATAGAATCGCCCGATACGTTTGTTCGGCCAATTTATGCGGGTAATGCATTGGCCACTATTAAAACAACGGATGCTATTAAGTTATTAACTATCCGTGGCACTGCTTTTACTAAAACGACATGGTCGGATAATACAGCTCCTGTTACATCATTAAATGATGTCTATCATAATGAGCATATTGAAATCATTAATGAAACCCTAACACCCGCAGAGCGGCCAGAATTAACGGCAGCTCGTATTATCGTTTCAGGTGGACGTGCATTGCAATCACAAGAAAATTTTAAATTAATTGAACAATTGGCAGAAAAACTCGGTGCAGCCATTGGTGCTTCGCGAGCGGCGGTTGATGCGGGATTAGTGCCTAATGATTATCAAGTTGGTCAAACAGGAAAAGTGGTTGCACCGGAACTATATATTGCCATTGGTATTTCCGGTGCGATTCAGCATATTGCAGGAATGAAGGATAGCAAAATTATTGTAGCAATTAACAAAGATCCCGAAGCGCCGATTTTTCAGGTTGCGGATTATGGATTGGTGGGCGATTTATTTACAATTGTGCCGGAATTGATTCAGGCGTTATCTGAAAAAAAATGAGCGATCTCTCTGTTACCGTCGTGCCCGCTTTCGCGGGGACGACGAGATAGCGAATTTAAAACAAGAGGCAAACCTATGGAATTAAATTTTGATTTAACCGACACCGCTGAAATTTTACGCGATACCGTGCGTCGTTTCGCGCGTGAGCAAATAGCGCCATTAGCAGCAGAAATCGATAGCACTAATACATTCCCATCATCATTATGGAAAAAAATGGGTGAAATGGGATTATTAGGTATCACTGTTGAAGAAGAATACGGTGGTGCTGGCATGGGTTATTTAGAACACGCGATTGCAATGGAAGAAATTAGTAGAGCCAGTGCTTCAATAGGATTAAGTTACGGCGCACATTCTAATTTATGTGTTAATCAATTACGTTTAAATGGTAATGAAGCACAAAAAAAACGGTATTTACCAAAATTATTATCAGGAGAATATATTGGCGCTTTAGCGATGAGTGAAGTAGGTGCAGGCTCCGATGTTATTGGCATGCAATTACAAGCAAAAAAACAAGGCGATGATTATATTCTTAATGGTAATAAAATGTGGATTACCAATGGCCCAGAGGCTTCGGTATTAATTGTTTATGCTAAAACCGATCCTAACCTTAATGCCAAAAGTATCACCGCATTTATTATTGAAAAATCTTTTGCTGGCTTTAAAACTGCACAGAAACTTGATAAATTAGGTATGCGCGGCTCAAACACGTGCGAATTAGTATTTACCGACTGTAAAGTGTCTGCTGAAAATATATTAGGTGAGGTCAATAAAGGTGCGAAGGTATTAATGCGTGGTTTAGATTATGAACGCGTTATATTAGCTGCTGGCCCAGTAGGTATTATGCAAGCTTGTATGGATGTGGTATTACCCTACATTCATGAGCGTAAACAATTTGGTCAACCCATTGGTGAATTTCAGTTAATGCAGGGTAAAATAGCTGATATGTATACGACATTGAATGCATGTCGCTCTTATTTGTATACAGTGGCACGCGCTTGTGATAAAAAACAAGTAACTCGTCAGGATGCAGCGGGTGTTATCTTGTATTGCGCTGAACGCGCAACGCAAATGGCTCTGCAGGCTATTCAATGTTTGGGGGGTAATGGATATATTAATGAATATCCCACAGGCAGGTTGTTGCGAGATGCTAAACTATATGAAATTGGCGCGGGTACTTCAGAGATTCGTCGCATGCTAATTGGTCGTGAATTATTTAAGGCGACAGAAGGGTAAATAGGGATGTCTATTACTTGGTTTATGGCTTATCTAAAATCAATCATTACAAAGGAGAATAAAATGTCAGCTCAGGATCCTATCGTTATTGTTAGTGCTAAACGTACCCCATTGGGTAGTTTTCAAGGTTCATTAAGTCGTGTTACTGCTGGCCAATTAGGTGCAGAGGTAGTGCGTGCTGTTATCAAAGAAACCGGTTTGGCGCCAACAGATATTCAAGAATTATTTATGGGTTGCGTAGTCTCAGCAGGTGTTGGTCAAGCACCAGCACGACAAGCTGCTTTGTTAGGTGGTTTAGCTCCAAATACCAGCTGCACCACAATTAATAAAGTGTGTGGTTCAGGCATGAAAGCGGTCATGTTAGCGCATGATTTATTAGCATCCGGGCAAACAGGTATTATGCTAGCAGGTGGCTTAGAAAGCATGACCAATGCACCTTATTTATTACCAAAAGCGCGCGCTGGTTTTCGTTTAGGACATCAAGAAGCGAAAGATGCTTTATTTGTTGATGGATTAGAAGATGCTTATAATCCTGGTAAATTAATGGGCGCTTTTGCAGAAGATACGGCAGAAAAATATAAATTTACACGTCAAATGCAAGATGACTTTGCTATTCGTTCATTAATTCGTGCACAACAAGCTGCTAAAAATGGGTTATTTAATAATGAAATTACACCCGTTAAAATTGAATCACCAAAAGGCGATGTGGTAGTTAGTATTGATGATGGTCCAGCTAATGCTAATATCGATAAAATTCCACAATTACGCGCTGCGTTTAAAAAAGATGGCACAATTACCGCTGCGAATTCTAGTTCCATTTCTGATGGCGCTGCTGCATTAATTATAATGCGTCAAAGCGAAGCAGAAAAACGCGGTTTGCGTCCTTTAGTACGAATTGTCGCGCATGCTTCTTATGCACAAGAACCCGCTTGGTTTACGACAGCACCCGTAGGCGCTATAAAAAACGTATTAGAAAAAGCGAATTGGTCCACTAAGGATGTTGATCTATATGAAATTAACGAGGCTTTTGCTGTAGTAACTTTAGCAGCAATTCATGATCTCGCTTTACCAGAAGATAAAGTCAATATTAATGGCGGTGCTTGTGCATTAGGCCATCCATTAGGTGCTTCTGGCGCTAGAATTTTAGTGTCGTTAATTCATGCGTTGCTTCAAAATAAATTAAAACGTGGTGTAGCGGCGTTATGTATTGGTGGTGGGGAAGCAACGGCGATGGCGGTGGAAGTTTTGTAATAAATGGAGATATTTGGCTGGAGTGATGTTTACTGGATCCCGGATATTAAGTGTATCTAAGTTCGCTACGCTCACTAAGATACACTACAATGCCGGGAACCGGATAGTCGATATCGGAATAATTACGTATTATGCAGAGCCTGCGGTTCCCGGAAATTACAGCCACTTAATGAGTGCGTAGCACGAATTTAGTGGCTGTTATTATCCGGGATCCAGTAAACATCCATAACCCAACAAGGAACGTAAATGACCCACATTATTCCAAACACCATCGACACCCAAAGCAAAGATTTTATTGCCAATCAGCAACACATGCAGCAATTAGTGACTGATTTCAAAAATACCTGTGCCAAAATTCAACAGGGTGGTGGTGAAAAAGCGCAACAACGGCATAAAGCGCGTGGGAAATTAATGGTTCGTGAAAGGATTGCGCAATTAATTGATCAAGATGCATCATTTTTAGAATTATCTCTCTTGGCAGCTTATGAAATGTATTCTGAAGTAGTTCCTGCCGCAGGAATTCTCACAGGAATTGGTCGTATCCATGGTATTGATTGCATGATTATTGCTAATGATGCAACCGTAAAAGGTGGCACCTATTATCCTTTAACAGTAAAAAAACATTTGCGCGCACAAGAAATTGCTGAAAAAAATCATTTACCTTGTATTTATTTAGTCGATTCAGGTGGCGCGAATTTACCGTATCAAGATGAAGTATTTCCCGATAAAGATCATTTCGGTCGAATTTTTTATAATCAAGCGCGTATGTCGGCAAAACAAATTGCGCAAATTGCTGTGGTTTTAGGATCTTGCACCGCCGGTGGTGCCTATGTTCCTGCCATGGCAGATGAAAGTATCATGGTAAAAGATAATGCGACTATTTTTCTCGCCGGCCCGCCGTTGGTTAAAGCAGCTACAGGTGAGGAAGTAACAGCGCAAGATTTAGGTGGTGCTGCGGTACATTGTCGCATTTCTGGTGTGGCTGATTATTATGCACAAGATGAAATACAAGCATTAACAATAGCACGGCGTTGTATTGCTAATTTAAATTTGAAAAAAATAATCAGTGCCCAATTATATAAACCGCAAGAGCCATTATATTCTATCAATGATTTATACGGCATTGTCCCAACTGATCTGCGCCATATTACTGATGTGAGACAAATTATAGCCAGAATCGTTGATGGTTCGGCTTTTGATGAATTTAAAGCATTATACGGCACCACATTAATTTGCGGCTTTGCTCATATTTTTGGTTTCCCGGTGGGTATTATTGCTAACAATGGTATTTTATTTAGTGAATCTGCTTTAAAAGCCACGCATTTTATTGAGCTTTGTACACAACGACGTATTCCATTAATTTTTCTGCAAAATATTACTGGTTTTATGGTAGGACAAAAATATGAAGCCGGTGGTATCGCCAAACATGGTGCAAAAATGGTAATGGCCGTTGCTTGTGCGGATGTGCCAAAATTCACGGTTATTATCGGTAATAGTTACGGTGCCGGAAATTATGGCATGTGCGGTCGTGCTTATGAACCTCGTTTTTTGTGGACATGGCCTAATGCGCGTATTGGCGTTATGGGTGGTGAGCAAGCTGTTAATGTGATGGTGCAAGTCAAAGAAGAAAAATTGGCCAAAGAAAATAAATCATGGTCTGATGAAGAGCGAGCAATTTATAAAACTAATTTACAAGCACATTATGATAAAACAGCACACCCTTATTATGCTTCAGCACGTTTATGGGATGATGGTGTGATTGACCCAATTGATACTCGTCATGTTTTAGGACAAGCGCTGACAATTGCTTATAACGCGCCTGTTACCTCAAGCGCGTTTGGTGTATTTAGGATGTAAGATTATTAATCAATCCCTAAAATTCGTATATTGCAAAGGCATTTCCAGTTTTGCCTCGCGTAACGCTGCCATCACATCTTGCAAATCATCACGTTTTTTCCCTGTCACACGCACTTGCTCGCCTTGAATGGCTGCTTGCACCTTTAATGCTTTATCTTTAATTAATTTCACAATTTTTTTAGCTAAATCGGTATCAATTCCTTGTCGCAAGGTAATTTTTTGTTCTGCAGTTCTTCCGGTCATAGTTGGCTCGTCAATCTTCATGCAACTAATATCAACACTACGTTTGACTAATTTAGCGACCAAAATATCGCGCATTTGTTGCAACTGAAAATCTGTTTGCGCCTTGAGAGTTACAAGGTTTTCTTTTAATTCGTATTTTGCGTCACTGCCTTTAAAATCAAAGCGAGTATTCACTTCACGATTTGCTTGATCAATTGCATTGACAACTTCATGCATGTCGAGTTCCGATACCACATCAAATGAGGGCATAGTATTTCCTCCTCTATACTGTAAATGACATATATTTTAGCATGATTTTTACAGAGTTGGTGGGGTGTGCCTCTCAATACTGACTATGCTACAATTTAACCCATGAAAATTATTAGCAGATCCCTACAAGCAGCCATAATTAAAGGCCTTTTACGACTAGTGGCATTGTTACCTTTTTGCGTAGCACAAGCAATTGGTAAGACAATAGGTTGGTGCCTGTATTGGTTTCCAATCCCTGCTAAAAAAGTCGTGAGAGCTAACCTGGCATTATGTTTTCCTGAATTATCCTCTCAACAACGAGAGCGATTAGCGCGTCAAACATTTAAAGAAACTGTATGTACTTTTTTTGAGTTACCTGCTTTTTGGTCATGGCCAGTACCAAAATTACAAAATTTAATGAAACAAGTCAGTGATGAGCAATTATTAAAAGATGCGCTTGCTGTGAAAAAAGGCGTGATTATTGCCATGCCTCATTTAGGTGCTTGGGAAGCGATGCAATGTTATTTTCCTGGCAAATATACCGGGCTTATTATGTATCGTCCGCCACGTTTAAAAGAATTAGATGGTTTTATGCGATATGCTCGGGAGCGAAATGGTTGCGCGCGTTTAGTGCCTACTACTGCCTCAGGTGTTAAAGCGATGTTGCAGTGTTTATCGGAAGGTGGCGCCGTTGTTATTTTGCCCGATCAAGTACCTGGAAAAAGCGGTGTATTAGCGCCATTTTTTGGCGTGCCTACGCGTACTATGAGTTTAATACAACGTTTATCGTATAGAACGGGAGCAACAGTGGTTTTTCAATATATTGAGCGCTTGGGTGTGGGAAAAGGTTTTCATTTACATTTTTCACCTGCCTCGCCATTGGTTGCTGATGAAGATCCTGTGGTTGCTGCTCAAGCGTTAAATGAAGGTATAGAGTCTTGTGTAAGAAAATCGCCTGCGCAGTATCAGTGGTTTTATAAGCGGTTTAAAAAAGCGGATAAGAATTATTATTAATATTTATAATCCCTCTCCCCTTGTGGGAGAGGGAAATGCAAGCGAAGCTTGCGAGGGTGAGGGGAAAGCGACGAAGAAAGAAATTGTATTTTACTTACGATTATCTCTTCGTAGAAAGATCGCCTCCCTTACCCGCCCGCGCTAAAGCGCGGTCGATCTCTCCCACGAGGGGAAAGGTGAAGTTGATTGCTGGCCTAACCCCATGCCAAATATAAAATGATTCTGCTGCTTGCGCGATTAACATTCCAATGCCATTAATAACCTTTCTCGCACCATATTGCTCTGCAAACGCTTTAAAATCGGCAGCCAAATTGCCATAGCAAATATCATAACACCAGGTGTTTTCCAAATTTAATGACGATGAAAAATCAATAGTGTTAACCCACTCAATAGTGGGAATGGTATTAATTAATATATCGCAAGAGTAATCAGCAAATGCTTTTAAGGGTAATACAGTAATAGAGGATGTCGATAATCTCTCTACCAAACCACGTGCATTTTTTTCATCATGATGCGCCAAAAAAATAGCGCGTGGTTTTTCAGTAAGTAAAGCAGGTAATAAACTACGTGTTGTGCCACCAGAACCTAAAATCATAATGTTTTTATCGTTAATTTGTTGTTTATGATGATGGACTATATCAAAAATCAACCCCGCCCCATCCGTGGTATCACCACACAATTTACCTTGTTCGTTAAAATATAATGTATTAACACTTTGAGCTAATTGTGCACGTGATGTACACTCCTCGGCAAATTCATACGCTAACAGTTTAAATGGCGCAGTAATATTGGCGCCTTGTAAACCAGCAGAAAATAACTGTGGAAGAATTTTGGTAAAATTGGTAGGGGATATAAATAGTTTTTTATAAATTAATGCTTGTTGAAATTGCTTAGCAAACGTTTGATGAATGATAGGCGATAAACTATGTGCAATTGGAGCACCTACAACAGCATAATAATTTTGACTCATTATTTTGTAGCCTTGATTAGTGCCTAATTAAGGGAAATTCATAAAAGACACTTCGCCACCATATTTCATTGTCAGCAATAAAGGGGCTTTGATCCGGTCTAATAAAGTAGCAATATCATCACTGATAAAAGCATGGTTAGGATCAATACAATTAGCAACCCAACCAGCCAATTGTAATCCGCTATTTGCAATAGCTTGTTGTGTCAATAAAGCATGATTTAAACACCCTAGACGAATTCCCACCACTAAAATAACGGGTAATTTTAATAGTGCGGCAACATCACTCATTGTCTCTTGTTGATTAATAGGCACAAACCAACCACCAGCGCCTTCCATAAAAATATAATCCGCATTTTTTTGTAATCCCGGTTGAATGGCAGCAGCGGTAGCTTTGGCAGTTAATTGTCTATTTTCATATTGGGCAGCAATATGCGGGCTGCAAGCAGCAGATAAGGCGATTGGGTTAATGATGTTATAAGTGGCCTGTATTGAGGATGCTTGTTGTAATAATAAAGCATCATCATTACATAATTGATTATTAATTGGTTTGCAGCCACAGGAAATGGGTTTTAATCCTAACACACTGTATTTTGCGTGTTTATAATAATTTAAAAGATATTGAATGATAAACGTTTTACCAACGTCGGTATCCGTTCCAGTGACAAAATAGTGGTTCATTTTGGTGCTTTCTTCATAATAGAGGACACGGGAATATGAACTTCATTACCTATTTGATGCGGCAATTTTTCTGTTTTCCACGCATGACCATAAATAATTTCATAGGTTGCGGGTAAACGGCCATCATCATTGCGAAACGTTTCGTACGTTTCTACTAATTTAGCAAAACGAGTTTTACCCGTTAGCCCAATATGCTGATCTTGTAATATCGTTTGCGTGCCTAATGCTTTTAATTCACGCATTAATTCAAAGGCGGTGGGATAAGTTAGGGTAAAATGCTCCATATCCATTACTGCATCTGAAAATTGTTGGCGCACTAACGCATCACCGACATCATGCATATCTAAAAATTGATTGACATGTTGATAGTTGTCAACCGCCTGCCAGCTATAACGCAATTCTTTTAATGTATCAGGGCCTACGGTGGTAAAAAATAAAGAGCCACCGGGTTTTAATACACGGTGTAATTCTTTGAATACTTCATCAATATCAGTACACCATTGGAATGTTAAATTCGAAAAAATCAAATCGATACTATTATCTGCAAGTGCTAATTTTTGAGCATCGGTACAAACAAAATGTTGATGGGTAAGCCAATTCTTTTTACTTTTTGCGTGCTCTAGCATGCCTTGGGCGATATCCAATAAAATAATATGTGCTTTGCGATATTTTTTTTCTAATAATCTCGCAAAATGACCAGTGCCCGCACCCACATCAAGAATAGTGGCGGGTTGTTGCTTAATCAACGATAAGCGTTCGAATAAACGCTCTCCAACTTCACGTTGTAAAATAGCTGCAGCATCGTAAGTTGCGGCAGCTTGGCTAAATGAATGAGCAATTTTCATATTAATTTTGTTTTTTAATTCTATCATCGATAAAAGCGCAAATACTATTCACTACTTGTGTTGAGGTCGGTAAAAAAGGCGCATGCCCACGACCGTGAATTATTTGCAATTGTGTGCTGGGATATAACCAAGCAAGATAATGCGCTGCACTTGCAGGGACAATAACATCTTTGTCACCAATAATCTGTAAAAAAGGACAACGAATGTCAGCTACTTCTTTGCGCAAATCTGTGTCCAGTAGTATACCTAATCCTGCTTGCAGTGTCTCTAGTGTTGGTCGGTGAGCCATTTGAATGATTTTACGCAATTGTCGTACCACTGTTGATGGGTGCTCGCTGCCTAATTCTTGTAACGTGATAAAGCGGTGTAAGGTACCGTAATAATCTTGTTTTAATGATCGCTCAAACCGGGTGAAAACAACGCGCTCTACCCCATGTGACCAAGTGTAATCTTTAACAAACTTGGGGGAGCTTGCGATAGTCACTAAACCGAGAGTATGTTGAGGGTATTGACTAGCAAGGTACATAGCAATCATCCCGCCTAATGACCAACCAACCCAAATAGCAGGGTGAGGTAGACTAGCAAGCAAATGTTCGCTGAGACTTGGCAAGGTGTGGATATCTAAGGGTTCGCTTTCACCATAGCCCGGCAAATCAATTGTAGTAACACGATAATGTTTGGCAAGCGCGCGGGCGGTGTTATGCCAAATTAGGCCTGGCATTCCCCAGCCATGGATTAAAATGACATCTAAACCTTCACCTAATGTTTCTATGCGCAATGTAGTCATATTTTACTTCGGGTTATCATTTACTTCTTTAACCAATAAAATGAGGTCATTAACTCCGACAACTTTCATATGCGCTCCTGCGGCTGTGTCGGTTCCTTTTATTTTCCAATAAATACCGTCAATTTGGCCTTTACCCATACTATTAATAATGGGTTCTTTTAATGTGAATGTTCGTCCTATTAATTGTTGAGCACGATGATTTAGCATCGGTGCTTCCGATTTATTTAAATAATGTTTAGTGTAATAAACCCATCCACCGGTTATAACCACGGTAGCAACGGCGAACAAGATGCCTTGCAGGGCAAGACCCATCTCGGGAAATAGGGCCAATACGATTCCAGTTAAAAGAGCGGCTAACCCCAGGCAAAGTAGATAGCTAGTGAAAGTGAATAACTCTCCCACGCCTAATAGCGCTGCCAATGCTAACCAATGCCAAACTGTAATCGTGCTCATGGGACTCTCTGCCTATTGTTTATTAACTGACTTTATTAACTCCATCATACCCCCCAATGACCCCATGACACCAGAGGAATCTAGCGGCATGAAAATCACCTTTTGGTTAGGGGCGGCAGCAATATTGCCTAGGGCTTCTACATATTTTTGAGCGATAAAGTAGTTAATTGCATTTATATTTCCTTGCGCAATAGCTGTAGACACCAATTCTGTTGCTTTTGCTTCGGCTTGCGCTTGTCTTTCTCTCGCCTCAGAGGTGCGAAAAGCAGCTTCTTTACCGCCTTCGGCTTGTAATATGAGCGCTTGCTTTTCACCATCAGCTTTTAGGATAGCGGCTTGACGGAAACCTTCTGCCTCTAAAATATTGGCGCGTTTTTCTCGCTCCGCTTTCATTTGCCTTGCCATTGCATCCACCAAATCTTGGGGAGGTCTAATATCTTTAATTTCAATACGATTGACTTTCATACCCCAGACGCTGGCTGCTTCATCAACGACATTCAGCAGTTTAGAATTAATGGTATCGCGTTGCGATAACATTTCATCGAGATCCATTGAGCCTAGTACGGTACGGATATTAGTCATCGTCAAATTGCGTATAGCTGATTCGAGGTTACTGACTTCATAAGCGGCTTTAGCGCAATCCATAATTTGGAAGAATAAGATACCGTTAACGCCAACCATAGCATTATCTTTACTAATGACTTCTTGAGTTGGGATATCTAATACTTGCTCCATCATATTTAATTTAGCGCCAATACGGTCGACGTAAGGAATAAGCAAATTTAAGCCGGGATGCAACGTGCGGGTATAACGACCGAAACGTTCTACAGTGCATTCAAATCCTTGTGGTACTTGTTTTACGCCTAGCATAACAGTGACAACTGCTAGGACGACTAGCAAAATGATGACGGTACTCATGGGGTGTATGCCTCTTTTTGATCAGGATATGTGTGTACAGTTTGGCATAAATGGGGAACCGCAGCAATTTCTCTCACTCATTATTCCCTCTCACCGCGCGGGAGAGGGAAATGCAAGCGCAGCTTGCAAGGGTGAGGGGGTGCTACGAAGAAAGAAATAATAATTTACTTACGATTGTTGCTACGTAGGGAGATCGGCCCCTCACCCGCCTGCGCTAAAGCGCAGTCGACCTCTCCCACGGAGGGGAGAGGTGGGAGCAACCGCTACTGCAAAAGTAGAAGGAGTATTATTTATTTGTTCCAGTCAACATAGCCTGTAAAAATGCTAATTCTCCCACTCATTATCCCCTCTCCCCTCGCGGGAGAGGGAAATGCAAGCGCAGCTTGCGAGGGTGAGGGGCAAGCTACGAAGAAAGAAATAATAATTTACTTACGATTTTTGCTACGTAGAGAGATCTGCCCCTCACCCGCCTGCGCTAAAGCGCAGTCGACCTCTCTCACAGAGGTGAGCATTAGATGACCATCACCAACCCAAAATTTATCCGACCTGACAAGGGTAGAAGTAATTTTAGTTTATTAAGACTACATTACCGAACAAGCGCTAATTGTCGCTGCATTGGCGTTTCGTTCATTTGGATTGACAGATAAATGTATTCTAGGATCTGCGGCAAAATAATCAGTCCACTTAATTGGTAAATCTTTTTTAATGATAGGTTTATTAAGTTGTAATAAATGAGAACGTGCCCAAGAATAACAATTATGACCTGATAAACTAAAGATCGAATCCTCTCCGGCAAGAGAATAAGGTATAACACCTTCAAAGAGTTTACCGTTAATGTTTGTAGATTTTTCTTTTTCTGTAATAACAGCCTGAACTAATTGTCTGGCCTGTTGGCGACTCACTGGCCAGGCATGACCGACCATATCGGAGACGTCTCCTAATTTTTTGGCTAAAACCGCCACACGGTTTTCTAATTTTAACTCTGCATGCTGCTCAATTCGTACTCCTGCATAGCCATTCTCATATTTTTGCTCACCGTCTTTGGTAGCAATATGCATACGTACATAAAGAAAACGTCCAAACGCATCCATGCCCTCGAGCAGTAAAAAAGCATGCTCACTATGCTTATGGTTGGACTTACGCAATAGCCCAACAACCCAATTATTATAATCGAGTTGTAAACTTTTATCTAAAATGCTCCTAGCATCTGGGCCCTCAATAATAGCTTTTACAAAAGTAAAGTTAGCAGCTAACGTTGTGTAAAAACGCGTAGTGGCTACTTGATTAAACTTAGCGTTAACAATGGTTTCTGATTGACAATCCGGTTTACCGACAGCATTTTTCTGGACTAATAACCTTTTGTTTTGTTCTGATAATCCGTAGGTATCTTGACTGTTCATACCACCGCAGTCTAAGCTCAGTTTTCCACGATATGTATAAACATACAGTCTGTATAATACCTCTTTAGAAGGCTGTTTTTCTAACTTTAGTATCATCTCGCCACGGGAAGTTGTAAGCTGAATAAAATTGTTATCTGAACTAAAAGCAACTTTATTAATAGCTTCTTGGAATGAATCAATACGATAAACCTGTTTTTGAGTAGAAGTATTCCATAAGCTAAGAATAATTTTATCATCAATAACAGCGAGCCATTGTTTATTAGGACTTAAAGCTACGGAAGAGACGTAATTTGAAAAGCCAGCGTATTGTTGAATTATTTTACCCGATGATAAATCAAAAATGGTTACCTTGACGCTAGCTAAAACTAACCACTTAAAATCTTGGCTGAATATAGTGACAAACAACCCATTATTATCAGAATGGTCATGAATGATTAATTTTCTATCAACTAAGCTATATACAGTAAAATCAAAAAGCGAAAAGAGCCCAAACATTTTAACAAATCCTGATAATAGAATTGGTATATTGGAATCATGTATTTGCATTGACACTTCTATACTCTCCTCTTGGGGTGTATGTTTATTAAAGCCAATACCATAAATTATTAAATATTGTCCATCGTGACTCATGCGGTAACAATAATTTTTTGGTAACTCATGGATAAAGCCTTTTTCACTTTTAATTTTAGAAGTAAAGAGCTTATTACCCCCTTGAAAAATATTAATAAGCTGATTTTTTTGGTCAAGACTGATTTCAGTCATGAGCGCGTAATTGGTGTGAAGAATTTTTCTTTCACCAAAAGAAGGCAATGATTCTGGTTTTGTGCAGGATGTTAAGCCATCATGAAAAACAATGGCATTATTCAATGTTGATGATATAAAGTTATGGGAGACTGAATCATCTAACTGTGTTGGTAAAATTTTTATTGATTTATTGTTACAGATATAAGAATTTTGACTGCTAATGCTGATTGATTGTTGTGCGTCAATGCTATCTAAAAATTTGTTATTTTCAATAGAGAAATTTTTTGCGGAAGGATATCGACTTTCATTTAGAGTAAGAACTCGAAGTGCATCGTTATTGAAGTGAACTAAAATTTTGTTTCTATATAGCAATACCGTTTTATAGTCATCTAACGTGACTTCTAAAGTAATAATTTGTGAATTACCAACAACTGGTATGATCTTTAAACAGTCAGGCAAAACTAATAGAAGCTGATCACCATTTTCACTAAATATAAAATATCTAATGTTAGCAAAAGCGAAAGAACGTGGATTAGTTAAGTTATAGTTGTCATCAATTCGATAGATTACTATATTTTCAACTCCGGATTCAATTGTATGCAGAGCCAGATGTTCTGTATTTTTACTTATTTGACACCCAAACAAATCTACAGAGCCACTAATCTTGTTTTGTAAAACCCGCCGCTTATTCTCCAGATCAACGACGGTGTAGTATCCTCGCTCATCAATTAAGAGTAAATAATTTTTATTATCAGCCTTATGCGAAATACTAAAATCAATTAGTGCATGTCTGCTTTCACCAAGCTTTCTATCAAATAAAGTGCTGTTATTAGATGAGTTGGTAAAAATAATATCTGGTTGCTGAGATTTCGTATGATATATTAAAATAAAACTGTTAGGATTAAAGCCAGATCCTTTTATCGTTGGTTTTCTTTTCTCGGAACCACTTGTTTCTGTTACTGCAATATAGCTTCCATCTTTACTGACTACTATTTTGCTAATTTGAAGAGAATCGGCACCAGCCATCCCCATTAGGACATTAGAAGTAAATCCTCGATGGACGCTATTTTCTCGCCAGTCATTTTCTAACGTTCCTGCGTAGCCAGCCTTAAATGTCTTTTGTTTATTACCAACCAAATCATATTGTGTAATGAGACTAGAACTACTGCCAACCCATAGGGAATTATTATTAGCATCAAAAGTAGTGCAGGTAGTTTTGTGCTCATTTTCTATCGCTGGTAACTCGCCAAATTCCACGTCCAACAAACAAGCTCTTTGTAAATTAGTTCTCCTGAGCAATGCATTATTTAACCGCACCCGCGTTAAATTAGCTTCCGACAAGTCAGCTTCCTCTAAAATGGCTCCTGATAAATCAGCCCCCGGGATATTGATTCCTGACCACTTTTGGAATGAAAAATTTTCCCCTGCCATATTCAGTGCCGTCATAGCATTAGCCGCAGCAGTACCAACATAGGGCTCCACTTTAGAGAATTCAATAACTTGATAAAGAATCTCTTTAAATTTAGGATCGGTTTTTACCAAATCGGCTAATAACCCTAATGTTTGTGGCTCTTTGGTAAGTAATTGTTCGTTTAAACTAAATTGCTCTAATCCTTTCTGAGGATTACTATCCAAATACGCTTGTAAGCTTGCATAAGAGCTCTCAAATAACTTACTGGCAGCAAAAAACTCGATGAGGGTTTTGTGTAAAAATCGAAAGCTGCCATCCTGGCATTTGAGTAAAGAGCCAGAGCGGATCAGTTTTATCAATTCGCTCGTAGGATTTCCATTAAGGCGGTACTGATCTGTTTCTTGGCTAATAAGCTCGGCCGTTGCTGTGTCTTCCTCTGTTAATAGTACGTCTAATTTGCCTTGACCCAAATTTAATGCCAGCCTTGCTAGATTTTGCGAGTAGTGCATTAAACAATCAGTAATTAAAACAGTAAAATCAATGTTGTTATTTTTTCCAATTAGATAGGCCCTTAGTAATTCGCGTGATGCTTGATTTTGATATAAACGCTGGGCTTGTCTCGATAACCAAAAATGCGTAAATTGACGATAAACCTTTTCACGCGTTAATCCCTCTAATGACGGATTGGCATCAACCAAGCTGGGTAATACCGGTAATAAAATGCTTAACACAAAGGGGTTAGTAGCAAGATCTTTTAAGAAGAAATGTTTTTCAATTAGCCCTTGGTATCGACTGACTGGCCAATCCCCAAACGTAGTAGTTTGTTTCTCATGAAAACGACTAATATACGTTTGTAGTTGTTTGTTATCAAATGGTTGTAGATAATATTCTCGTGCGTATTGGATTGTTGTACTCGAATTTACTTGGAATAACTCATGGTAATTGGATTCGCGATTATAACTGGTAAATATTTCAGGTCGTGTAAAGGTTAATACGGTGACATGCGGCCAACCATCAGGTTGCCACCAATGATTCGATGCATAAAAATTCTGCTCGGGTAAAGGAATTTCATCCAAACCATCAATTATCAACAACAAGCGACAATCTCCTTTTTGACACGATTGTTGCAGCTTATCAATTTGTTCTTTAGACAGACCGCCTTGCATTTTCAGAAAATAAGGTAATAGCGAAATGGTCATCGATTCTTTGGGAATGCTGGGCAACCATATCCAAAGGGGGATATAGTTGTTTACTTCTGACTTATCCCAAGCTTGTTTGGCGATTTGTTGGCTTAATAAAGTTTTACCTAAACCTGGATTTCCCAAAATAAGGAAGCTTACTTTTTGAGCTTGGTCAATATCATCTTGTAATTGTTTTAGTATAGGAAAGTAGTGCTCTGGCTTTTCTTCTGCACAATAGCCTCCATGCGGTTCAATATAAATATCATGAGATTGTTGTTGATAGTCATCTAAGAACCTTTTTTTAAGATGCGTAATAATCGGCTGTAGCTCGGGGTTAGGCATCATAAACTCCTTTTAGCTAATTGTGCATCCTTTAGATTTTTTCAATTTTATTTCTTCTATCGATTGGAAGGGATCGAATTTAAACTCAATTCCAGTTGTCGGATCACCGGTTGTGTCGCTAATAATTCCTAAAAAATATTTCATGCGATGTTCTTCAAAAGTAGCACTGGATTGCAAGAAAATATTAGACTCTTTAATGTTCAAAAATACTTTACCAATCGGGGTATTAGTATTATTAATAAAATTACTTTTTCCGAAAAAAGAATAATGTTGGTTACATTGTTGTTCATTAATTTCTTTTACTTTATATAATAAAATTTCTTTACATCCTGGCGGGTCAAAAGCAATAACAGGCTGAAGGAGTTCATAACCACCCCAGTGAGCATGAAATCCGCCCAATGAGTGGCCTATTTGAATATATCTATAGTTTGATTGATATTTTTGGAGCACTGCTTTTGAAAAAGTAACCGCCAAAGAAGTTTCACTAGGAAGAAGCTGACTTAAAATAGCGGTATCGCTTGAGACATTACCTGAAACAATTTTTGGTTTTTTAAAATCCCAATGAGTACCCCGATGTACTATGGCTATTTCATTTAATTTAGCGTTTAAATAAGCTATACCTTGGTAACCAGCTTGGCTTGCCTGCTCGATTTTACTCCAACCCGCCGGAGCAGGGGTATCCCCATTTGCATAGACATGTGTTGCTAACAGCGCAGCATCCAATAACGTTGGCATACTAAAGTTACTCCTTTTAAATTACATTATGCTACATTTTTTTTCACTAACACTTTCCGAATTACCAAGATGGCGACTAGTAATTGAAATTATCATATCAAGTGGTTTGCTTGGTAGTTCTTTTGTGATGACTTCATTGTTAAGAGCAACTAACACATTACGAGCCCAAGTAAAGCAACTTTCGCCAGGAGGCTTTTCTAAAGAGTATTGTGCAATTACTGCAGAGTGGCTATTTTCTTCTGATACACTTTCGATGCTTTTTATTGTAGCTTTTGTAGTGGCTTCTGCACCTGGCAACGTAGCGCGTGATGCTTCTGCTGTATGTGGCGCAGTAGCAGCATCTCCTAATAAATTGTATTTACCTGGATTGTTCTTGCTATCCTTAACTATAGCTTCCAGTTTATCTGCATCTCTTACTTTGATACTCCAACATTTGCCAGAAACCTCTTCACGACCAATAAAATCTAAGAGTTTTTTTCTGACATCATTATCGGTGTAAGAAAACTTATCTTCTTTCATATTAATTTTAAATTTCTCCGAATTGGCTTCATCCATAAATAAATCATAACGACGCAAAGTAACATTATCTGCCTCATCAATTCCTTCCACTAATATGAAAGCATGCTCAGGGTTTCTCCCTTTAGGTTTACGTACTATTGCCACAACCCAGTTTTTGGGATCAATCGGCAATCGATTTTCTGGATCTAAAACGCTATCGTAACGCATGGTTAAATTTCCCTCTCTAATTAACTATTTTCAGAATTAATAAAACCAACTTAAAAAGTTTATTTTATTAGCTATAAATAAGATATCTTGTTATTTATTATTAAGCAAATATAAATGGGATTTAATTTATCAGCTATGTAATCTTCAGGCAAATAAAGATGTTTTATGAAGATAGTTTGCTGTCATTATTCCATTAAAAAATATGTCGATCCTTCAGCTAATTCAGCTCTTGTAGAGTGGATTGGCGCGTGATCCTTCCTACGAAATCGCAGTAATACCAGAGATGACCATCACAAACCAAAATTTATCCGACCTGATAAGAATAGAAGTAATTTTAGTTTATTAAGACTACATTACCGAACAGGCGCTAATTGTCGCTGCATTGGTTTTTCGTCCATCAGGATTGACAGATAAATGTATTCTGGGATCCGCTGCAAAATAATCAGTCCACTTAATGGGTAAATCTTTTTTAATTCGAGGGTTATTAAGCTGTAATAAATGAGAACGTGCCCAAGAATAACAATTATGACCGGATGCACTAAAGATCGAATCTTCTCCAGTAAGAGAGTAAGGTATAACCCCTTCAATGGGTTTACCCTTAACCTGTGTAATCCTTTCTTTTTCTGTAATAACCGCTTGGACTAATTGTCTGGCCTGTTGGCGACTGACTGACCAGGCATGACCCACCATATTGGAGACGTCTCCTAATTTAGCAGTTAAAACCGCTTCACGGTTTTCTAACTTTAATTCTGCATGCTGCTCAATTCGCACCCAACCATACCCTTCCTCAGATTTTTGATTACCGTGTTGGGTGGCAATATGCAAACGGACATAAAGAGCGCGTCCAAATGCGTCCATGCCCTCGAGCAATAAAAAAGCATGCTCACTATGCTTATGGTTGGATTTACGCAATAACGCTACAACCCAATTGTTATAATCTAGTGGTAAATGCTTATCGATAATACTTTTGGCATCCGGGTGGTCAATAATAGGCTTTATAAAAGTGAAGTTAGCTGTTAGCGCTGTGTAAGAACGTGTGGTGGCTACTTGATTAAACGTGGCATTAGCAATAGCTTCTGATTTAGTATGCGGTTTACCGACAGCATTTTTCTGAATTAATAACCGGTTGTTGTGGTCTGATAATCCGTAAGTATCTTGAATGTTCATACCCGTGCAGTCTAAGCTCAATTTCCCCTTATAAGTATAAATATAAAGTCTGGTTATCATTTCTTCAGAAGGCTGTTTTTCTATCTTTAGTATCATCTCCCCACGGGAAGTTGTAAGCTGAATAAAATTGTTATCTGAACTAAAAGCAACTTGATTAATAGATTCTTGGAAGGAATCAATACGACAAACCTGTTTTTGAGTAGAGGTATTCCATAAGCTAAGAATATTTTCATCATCAACAACAGCAAGCCATTGTTTATTGGGGCTTAAAGCCAAGGAGGAAACGTAATTTGAAAAGCCAGCGTATTGTTGAATTATTTTACCCGATGATAAATCAAAAATGGTTACCTTGTTGTTAGCTAAAACTAACCATTTAAAATCCAGGCTAAATATAGTAACAAGCAACCCATTATCATCAGAATAGTTGTGAATGATTAATTTTCTGTTAACTAAGTTATATACAGTAAAATCAAAGAGTTTAAGCATCCCAAGCATTTTACCTAATGCTGATAGAAATAGTCCATTATTTTTAAGCATTCCCTTTGACAAATTTACTGTTTTTTCTGGGGGGTCCCCCTGACAGCCCAAACCATAAATTATTAAATACTGTCCATCATGACTAGTACAGTATCCATAATGCTCTAGTAAGAGATCTACGTGTACTTTTGAGGTAATAAAATTTGCAGCTTTAACTCTAGAAGTAAAAAGCTTATCGTTACCTTGAAAAATATGGATAAGCTGATCTTTTTTGTCAGGACTGGTTTCAGTCATTAGCGCATAATTCGCGTGAAGAATTTTTCTTTCACCAAAAGAAGGTAATGAATCTAGTTTTGAGCAGGATGTTAAGCCATCATTAAAAACAATTTCATTATTTAATGTTGATAATCTAAAGTTATGAGAGACTGAATCATCTAGCTGTGTTGGTAAAATTTTTATTGAATTATTGTTACAGATATAAAAATTTTGACTACTAACACTGATTGATTGTTGTGGGTTAACACTATCTAAAAATTTGTTATTTTCAATAGAGAAATTTTTTGCGGAAGGATATCGACTTTCATTTATAGTAAGAACTCGAAGTGAGTTATCATTGAAGTGAGCTACAATCTTGTTTCTATATAGCACTACGGTTTTATAGTCATTTAACGTTACTTCTAAAGTAACAATTTGTGCATTGCTAACAACCGGTATGATCTTTAAACAGTTAGGCATGACTAACAGAAGCTGATCACTATTTTCACTAAATATAAAATGCCTAACGTCAGCAAAAGCGAATGAACGTCGATTAGTCAAATTATAGTTTTCATCAATTCGATAGATTACTATCTTCTTCTCTACCCCAGATTCTTGTGTGTAAAGAGCCAGGTGCTCCGTATTTTTACTGATCTGACTCCCAAACAAATCTACAGCGTAGTTAATCTTGTTTTGTAAAACCCGCTGCTTATTTTCCAGATCAACGACGGTGTAGTATCCTTGATCATCAATTAAGAGTAAATACTTTTTATTATCAGTCTTATGCGAAATGGAAAAATCAATTACCCTGTATCTTCTTTCATCAAGCTTTCTATCGAATACATCGCTGTTATTATTTGAGTTGGTAAAAATAATATCTGGCTGCTGAGATTTCAGATTATATATTAAAATAAAACTATGGCATTTGGGACCTAAAAAATACCTTTCTATTAGTGGGGTTTTGTGTTGAGTACGTGTCATCTCGGTTACTGCAATATAGCTTCCATATTTGCTGACGACTATCCTGCTAATTTGCTGATAATCGGGACCAGCCAATGCCGTCATGGTTTTAGAAGTAACTCGTCCGACAACGGTGTCGTGTGGGAACTCCTCTTCTAAAGCCCCTGCGTAGCCAGCTTTAAATGTCCTTTGTTTATTACCAACCGAGTCATATTGGGTAATGATACCAGAACTAGTGCCAACCCAGAGTGAATTATTATTAGCATCAAAAGTAACACAAGTCGGTTTGTGTTCATTTTCTATGGCGGGTAATTCGCCCCACTCCAAGTCTAACAAACAAGCTCTTTGCAAATTTGCACCCCTGAGCAAGGCATTATTTAATCGCACTCGCGTTAAATTAGCCTCCGACAAATCAGCTTCCGCTAAAATAGCCCCTGATAAATCAGCCCCCGGGATATTGATTCCTGACCATTTTTGAAATGAAAAATTTTCCCCAGCCATATTCAGTGCCGTAACGGCATTCGCTGCGGCAGTACTCACATAAGGCTCCACTTTAGAGAATTCAATAACTTGGTAGAGAATTTCTTTAAATTTCGGATCGGTTTTTACTAAATCGGCTAATAACCCCAGTGTTTGTGGCTCTTTGGTAAGTAATTGTTCGTTTAAACTAAATTGTTCTAATCCAGCTTGAGGATTTTTATCCAAATACGCTTGTAAGCTCGCGTAAGCTCCTTGGAATAGCTCACTGGCAGCAAAAAACTCGACGAGGGTTTTGTGTAAAAATCGAAAGCTGCCATCCTGGCATTTGAGCAAAGAGCCAGAGCGGATCAGTTTTATCAATTCGCTCGTAGGATTTCCATTAAGGCGGTACTGATCTGTTTCTTGGCTAATAAGCTCAGCCCTTGCCGTATCTTCCTCTGTTAATAGTACGTCTAATTTGCCTTTGCCCAAGTTTAATGCAAGCTTAGCTAGGTTTTGAGAATAGTGCATTAAACAATCCGTAATTAAAACAGTAAAATCCGTATCGTTATTTTTTCCAACAAGACGGGCCTTTAGTAATTCGCGTGATGCTTGATTTTGATATAAACGCTTTGCTTGCCGCGATAACCAAAAATGCGTAAATTGACGATAAACCTTTTCACGCGTTAATCCCTCTAATGACGGATTGGCATCAACCAGGCTGGGTAATACCGGTAATAAAATGCTTAACACAAAGGGGTTAGTAGCAAGATCTTTTAAGAAGAAATGTTTTTCAATTAGCCCTTGGTATCGACTGACTGGCCAATCCCCAAGCGTAGTAGTTTGTTTCTCATGAAAACGACTAATATACGTTTGTAGTTGCTTGTTATCAAATGGTTGTAGATAATATTCTCGTGCGTATTGGATTGTTGTACTCGAATTTACTTGGAATAACTCATGATAATTGGATTCGCGATTATAACTAGTAAATATTTCAGGTCGTGTAAAGGTTAATACGGTAACATGCGGCCAACCACCAGCTTGCCACCAATGATTCGATGCATAAAAATTCTGCTCAGGTAAAGGAATTTCATCTAAACCATCAATTATCAACAGCAAGCGACAATCTCCTTTTTGACACGATTGTTGCAGCTTATCGATTTGCTGTTTAGAAAGTCCACCTTGCGTTTTAAGAAAATGAGTTAATAGCGAAGTAGTAATAGATTCTTTGGGGATGCTTGGCAACCATATCCAAAGAGGGATGAATTTCTTTGCTTCTAACTTATCCCAAGCTTGTTTGGCAATTTGTTGACTTAATAAAGTCTTACCTAACCCTGGATTTCCCAATATAAGAAAACTTAATTGTTGATTTTGCTCAATATCATCTTGTAATTGTTTTAGTATAGGAAAGCAGCGCTCCGCTGTTTCTTCTGCACAATAGCCTCCATGCGGTTCAATATAAATATCATATGATTGCTGCTGATAGTCATCTAAGAACCTTTTTTTAAGGTGCGTGATAATAGCTTGTAGTTCGTGATTAGGCATAATAAATTCCTTTTAACTAATGGTACATCCTTTAAATTTTTTCAACTTTATTTCTTCTAGTGATTGGAAGGGATCGAATTTAAACTCAATTCCAGCTGTCGGGTCACCGGTTGTGTCGCTAATAATTCCTAAAAAATATTTCATGCGATGTTCTTCAAAAGTAGCACTGGATTGCAAGAAAATATTAGACATCTTTAATGTTCAAAAATTAACTATTTTCAAAATGAATAAAGCCAACTTAAAAATTTTATTTTTAGTTATAAATAAGATATTTTGCTATTTATTATTAAGCAAATATAAATCGTATTTAATTTACCAGTCATGTAAGCTTAAAGCAAATAGAGATGTTTTATGAGTGTGGTTTATTAGCATCATTCGACGTCTTGCATAAAATTTTTAAAAACCCATTTGCAGCTCCCACTAGAGTAGAGGTGAGCGCAAAAGCAATAGGTTATTTATTTGTTCCATTCAACATAGCCTGTAAAAAGGCTAAATGTTCTTCACCTTTAGCTTGATTTTTTTCTTCGGTAATTACCGTTTTTCCTTCCCATTCTAACTGCTCTTGATCAATTTCCATTAAAAAACGACTAGGCTGGCAGTCAGTTTGCTCGCCATAACGTTTGCGGATGCTGCTGAGACTGAAAGTTAAGCTGCGCTTGGCGCGTGTCATGCCGACGTAGGTGAGGCGGCGTTCTTCTTCGATGTGATCATCATCCATATTATTGCGGTGAGGTAATAATTCTTCTTCCATGCCGATTAAATAAACATATTCAAATTCTAATCCTTTAGCGGCGTGTAAAGTCATTAATTTTACTTCATCGTGTTCTTTTTCTTTGCTATTTCTGTCAATGATGTCTAATAAGGTTAAACGTATAATAACATCATGTAATGTTTTTTCTTCATCTTTTAACATCTTTTCGATAAGTGTTAATAAATCACCTACGTTTTTACTAGCACGCTCTGCTGCTTTGGGATTGGCGGAATTATCAAGCAGCCAAGTGAAATAATCAATTTGCTCCAACATATTTTTGATGTCATCAGTGGTTGGTCGCTCTGATAATTGTGCAGCAATATGATTTATCCAATGATTAAAATGGCGCACCGGTTTTAATGAGCGTTCTGGTAATGTCTGTGCAAGACCAAGCTCATTACACGCTGCTAATAAGCTGATTTCACGTTGGCGTGCGTACTCACCTAATTTTTCTATGGTGGTAGGGCCAATTTCGCGCCGTGGCGTATTAATAATGCGTAAAAAAGCAGTATCATCTTCGGGGTTAGTGATTAAGCGTAAATAAGCCATGCAATCTTTAATTTCGGTGCGTGAAAAAAAGGCAGTGCCGCCAGTGACTTGGTAAGGAATACTGTATTCACGTAGGGCTTGTTCAACTATACGGGATTGATGATTGCTGCGATATAATATAGCGTAATGTCCGTAAGATGTTTGATTACGTAAGCGGTGGTTCATTAAATCCATTACCACACGCTCTGCTTCATCTTGGTCAGTTTTCGTTTGTAACACGCGAATAGTATTGCCGTGTTGTTTATTGCTCCATAGTTTTTTAAGAAAAACGTGAGAGTTATTGGCGATTAATTGATTGGCAGCACGTAAGATGGATTGACAAGAGCGATAATTTTGCTCTAATTTAATGACTTTTAATTGACGATAGTCAGATTGTAATTTGGCAAAATTATCAGCACGCGCGCCACGCCAAGCGTAAATGGATTGATCATCATCGCCAACCAAGGTAAAGCTTGCGCGTACGCCAGTTAATAATTGAATTAATTGATATTGACAATAGTTAGTATCTTGATATTCGTCTATTAATACATAGCGAATTTTATTTTGCCACTTTTCTAAAACAGCAGCATTTTTTTGGAATAATTGTACAGGTAATAAAATTAAATCATCAAAATCAACTGCATTATAGGTGCGAAGACAACGCACGTAGCTAGCATAAATAGTGGCATTCAGTAACTCTTTGTCATCTTTTGCTTGGCTTAATGCTTGTTCAGGTGATAATAATTCATTTTTCCAATTGGAAATGGCACGTTGAATATCTTCTAATACGGCAGAGTTATCACCATAATCGCGTTGCATAATCTGTTGTAATAAGTTTTTAGCATCTTCTTGATCTAAGATGGAAAAATTCTTATTCAAGCCAATAGCGCTGTGTTCTTGGCGTAAAATGGTTAGGCCTAGTGTATGAAAAGTAGAAATGATAAGACCACGCAGCTCAGCTCCTTTTAATAAACTTGCAACACGTGATTTCATTTCCTGCGCTGCTTTATTGGTAAAAGTTACTGCAATTATTTGGTGAGATTTGTAGCCACACTCTTTAATTAAGTAAGCGATTTTTTCCGTAATAACACGCGTTTTTCCGCTGCCAGCGCCGGCGATAACCAGTAGTGGGCCATCGATATAATGTACGGCAGCGGATTGTTCGGGGTTTAATGTCGTCATTTACTTCTTAAACTGCTCTTGTAGCACATACGCAACACAAGCGGTTAGTTTTTTACCCATAGGAATATCTAAAAATTCATTAGGTCCATGCGCATTGGAGTGAGGTCCTAATACACCGGTTATCATAAACTGTGCTTGTGGAAACTTTTCTCCTAGCATGCCCATAAAAGGAATACTGCCGCCTTCACCGATATAAACAGGTTCTGCACCAAAAAATTGTTGGGATGCTTCTTCAGCTGCTTTTTCTAACCAAGGTGCTAACGCAGGTGCATCCCATCCTGCTGAGGCTTTGCTTGGCGTAAATTGTACTGTCGCATCGTATGGTGGGTTATGCTCTAGTGCTTGCTTTAAGGCTTGCGCTGCTTTATCAGCATTACAATGCGGTGGGATACGCATGGAAATCATCACTGAGGTGAAAGGGCGCAGTACGTTACCAGCGCTTTCTAAAACAGGAATTCCAGCTACACCAGTTATACTCAACGCAGGGCGCCAGGTTTTATTTAAAATTAATTCATCAATGATTGTATCAACGGATTTGGTTTTATTATGAAAGGGATAATCTTTAATTAATTGATCACCAAGCACATTGGCTGCAACTTTTGCTTGTTGCTTACGTTGTTCAGGAATATTAACGTGTAAATCTTTTAATAAAATCTCGCCATTGCTTTCATTTTCAATACGGCTTAATAATTGACGTAATACACGGAAACTGGATGGTACTACACCGCTACCTTGTCCAGAGTGTACGCCTTCGGTTAATACATCAACACGTAATTCACCACTCACTAAACCGCGCAATGAGGTGGTCATCCATAATTGATTATAATTGCCACACATGGAGTCCAAACAAATGACTAAATCCGGTTGGCCAATACGGGTTTGTAACGCTTCGATGTAATAAGGGAGATCTGTACTGCCACTTTCTTCACAGGCTTCAATAATAACAACACAGCGTGCGTGAGGAATATTTTGTTCTTGTAATGCTTTAATTGCCGTAACAGAGGCAAAGGCCGCATAGCCATCATCTGCGCCACCACGGCCATATAAACGGTTATTACGAATCACAGGTGTCCAAGGACCAAGCCCTTCAGACCATCCGGTCATTTCGGGTTGTTTATCTAAGTGGCCATAGAGTAATACGGTTTTATTGGGATCCGTTCCTGCTATTTCCATGAAAATAAGTGGCGTGCGATTAGGTAAACGAATAATTTCTAATTTAAAATCTTGTAGTGCTTGCTGGTTACACCATTCGCTAATCAATTGTACTGCTTTTTCCATATAGCCATGTTCTTGCCATTCTTTATCAAACATGGGGGATTTATTGGGGATCTTAACGAATTCGACTAAAGCAGGGACAATTTCTTTATCCCATTTGTTATCTATAAATGAGGAGAGTTGTTGTTTATTCATAATGTTCTCTGGCAATTTTTATAAGAGGTACATGATAAACTATTTTGCTTGAGTCTTGTAGGGTGAGAGTTGTGGGTTATCTGAATTACTAGTCATGTTTCACCTCTCCCCTTGTGGGAGAGGTCGACTGCGCTTTAGCGCAGTCGGGTGAGGGGGATCCAGCTACGAAGAAATAAATTGTCATTTGCTTATTTACATTTCTTCGTAGCTTTCCCCTCACCCTCGCAAGCTGTGCTTGCATTTCCCTCTCCCGCAAGGGGAGAGGGGTAGGGAGGGGCTTTGCTACCCAATAGATTATTATCGTCTAAAATGGTATTGTTTCACTTTTGAAGAAAACGGAATCAACAATACTATGTCTTTTATTACCTCCTTATTTAAGAAGATTTTTGGTAGCCGCAATCAGCGTATCGTCAAGCGGATGATGAAAACGGTGGATGAGATTAACGCATTTGAGCCAACAATGGTTGGTTTAAGTGATAGCGAGTTGCAAGCGAAGACCACAGAGTTTCGTGAGCGATTGGCAAAAGGAGAGACGTTAGATCAATTGTTACCAGAAGCTTTCGCTGTAGTGCGCGAAGCAGCAAAACGTGTGCTCAAGATGCGTCACTTCGATGTGCAATTAATTGGTGGTATGGCATTGCATACTGGGCGTATTGCTGAAATGGGAACGGGTGAAGGTAAAACATTAGTTGCCACATTACCTGCCTATTTAAATGCGTTAAGTGGTAAGGGCGTACACATTGTTACCGTCAATGATTATTTAGCAAAACGTGACGCGGCATGGATGGCGCCGGTATATAATTTTTTAGGTCTTTCTGTGGGCGTTATTGTTCCTGGTATTAATAAATCAGAACGGCAAATTTCTTACGCTGCAGATATTACTTACGGTACAAATAATGAGTACGGTTTTGATTATCTTCGCGACAACATGGTATTTTCCTTTGAAGAAAAAGTGCAACGTCCTCTTAATTTTGCCGTTATCGATGAAGTTGATTCTATTTTAATCGATGAAGCGCGCACACCATTAATTATTTCAGGCCCTGCTGAGGATAGTTCCGATTTATATAAACGCATTAATACATTAATTCCTTTATTGGTAAAACAACCCAAAGAAAATGAACCAGGTGATTATGCTGTCGATGAAAAAGCACGACAAGCTTTCCTGACGGATCAAGGTCATGAGCGCATTGAGCAATTATTAACACAAGAAGGGTTATTAGCGGAAGGCGAAAGCTTATATGGTCCTATTAGCATTATTTTAATGCATCATGTTAATGCTGCGCTACGCTCGCATACGTTATATCATCGCGATGTTGATTATATCGTACGCGATAACGAAATTATCATTGTCGATGAACATACTGGTCGTACCATGCCAGGTCGTCGCTGGTCAGATGGATTGCATCAAGCAACAGAAGCAAAAGAAGGCGTGCAGATTAAAAGTGAAAATCAAACTTTGGCATCGATTACTTTCCAAAATTATTTCCGTTTATACGAGAAATTAAGTGGCATGACAGGAACAGCTGATACAGAAGCATTTGAATTCCAGCAAATTTATGGCTTAGAAGTATTAGTTATTCCAACCAATAAACCTAATCAACGTCATGATGCATCGGATTATATATTTTTAACGGCTAAAGATAAATTTATTGCCATTATTAACGAAATAAAAAGGTGTGTGGAGCGGCATCAACCGGTTTTAGTGGGTACAGCTTCCATTGAAACATCGGAATATTTATCGGATTTATTAAAAAAAGAAAAAATTGAACATAAAGTATTAAACGCAAAATTCCATGAACACGAAGCGCATATTATTGCACAAGCCGGGCGTCCCAATTCGATCACTATTGCCACCAATATGGCAGGTCGTGGTACTGATATTGTTTTAGGTGGCAGTCTTGAGTCTGAAATCGCTGCTTTACCAGAAGCAGAGCGCACACCAGAACAAATAGCAAAAATCAGGACACAATGGCAAGAGCGTCATGATCAAGTGGTTGCTGCTGGTGGTTTGCATGTACTTGGTTCTGAGCGTCATGAATCGCGACGTATTGATAATCAGCTACGCGGTCGTTCTGGTCGACAAGGTGATCCGGGCTCGACACGATTCTATTTATCATTAGAAGATAATTTAATGCGTATATTTGCTTCCCCTAATTTAATTAATATTATGCAAAAATTAGGCATGGAAGAAGGTCAGGCAATTGAAAGTGGTATGGTAACGCGTGCTATTGAAAATGCACAGCGTAAAGTGGAAGGACGTAACTTTGATATTCGTAAACAATTACTTCAATTTGATGATGTTGCTAATGAACAACGCCAAGTGATTTATCAACAACGTAATGAATTAATGAGTGCCAATGATGATGCATTAAATGTTGATGAATTACGCGATGAAGTCGTTGATGAAATTGTTGCGCAATACTTACCTCCTGATACCGTAGAGGAACAATGGGATGTGCCAGGTTTAATGCAAGCAATAGACAGTGATTTTGGATTGCGTTTACCCATTGATAGTTGGTTAACAAAAGATGATGAATTACATATTCATGCTATCAGTGAGCGTATCAAAGCGGCTTTACAGGAAGCTTATACCGCTAAAGAAGCGTTGGTTACTCCTAGCGTTTTAAGCCAATTTGAACGTTCTATTATGTTACAAACATTAGATACGTTATGGAAAGAGCATTTAAGTGCAATGGATCATTTGCGACAAGCCGTAAGCTTACGGGGTTATGCGCAAAAAGATCCCAAACAAGAATATAAACGTGAATCATTTACTTTATTCTCCAGCATGTTAGAGCGATTAAAGCGTGAAGTCGTGGCAATACTGAGCCGATTCCAAGTTCAACCAACTGAGGAAATGGAAGAAAAATTTGAAGAACAAATGAAAATACGTGAAGAGGCTACTTTAGCAAAAGCTCATTTTGAACACGCCAGTGTCAATGTTTTAACTGCAAAAGAATCACCTGAGGGTGAAATTAAAGCAGAGGAGATGGGTCAAACAGTGCCTTTTGTACGACGCGAAACTAAAATTGGGCGTAATGATCTATGTTATTGTGGTTCGGGTCGTAAATACAAACAATGTCACGGTAAATTAGAGCAAACCAATGATTAATGTTGCAGTAGGCGTTATTACTAATTACCAATCGCAAGTGTTATTGACACGAAGGCCATTACATGTTGATGGTGGTGGTCTGTGGGAATTTCCTGGCGGAAAATGCGAAGCTAATGAATCAGCATTAGAAGCATTAGCACGTGAGTTACAAGAAGAAGTGGGAATTACGGTGTTAAATGCCAAGCCATTATTACTCGTGCCTTATGATTATGGTCATAAAGAAGTCATGTTACACGTTTTTCACGTTACTTCATTTGAAGGCGAACCTACAATGCAAGAAAGCCAATTGGCGATGCTATGGGTTAATAAAGATAAATTGGATGATTATGATATGCCTAAAGGGAATGCAGCGATTAAGGCGAGTATAAAGGATTTAAGCGCATAGCCTTGATGAAGCGTAGCGGAATCAAGGATCGGATCCTTATTTCACCTCGTCGTCCCCGCGAAAGCGGGGATCCATCGGGTAATAAGCATCGTATGAATCTCCGCTTTCGCGGGGATGACGAGGTAGAAAGGACATTTTTTGGTCGCCTTTTAAACGAAAATAAATTATACAAAAAATTTTATACGCATTAACGAGACTCTCTATGACCACTGGTATTTTACTCATCAACATTGGCACTCCCGATAAACCGGATACGCCATCAGTACGTCGTTATTTACGCCAATTTCTTTCCGACCCCCGTGTTATTGATTTGCCTTTTTTATTGCGTTGGATATTAGTAAATCTTATTATTTTACCAACACGCCCCAAACAATCTGCGCGTGCTTATCAAGCTATTTGGCAAGCGCAAGGCTCTCCATTATTGAACTACTCCAAGGATTTAGTAAAACAATTACAACTACAACTAGGGGATTCTTATCATGTCGTACTCGGCATGCGTTATGGTAATCCGAGTATCACCAGTGCTTTAGAAACCTTATTATCTTTACCTTGTGATGAAATTATCGTACAACCCTTATTTCCGCAATATGCCTCAGCAGCGAGTGGTTCTGCTTTACAAGCCGTGTTTGATCATCTTGCGGCTAAAACGATTATCCCCGCAATAACAACGTGCGGTGATTTTTTTGATGCAGATTTTTTTATTGAATCCCAAGCTGCAGTTGCTAAAGAGGCATTACAAGGATTTACACCTGATCATTGGCTCTTTAGCTACCATGGTTTACCCGTACGTCAAGTGTTAGCCAGTGAACAAAGAACAGTTAATTGCGATAGGCAACAATCATGTCCTATGATTAATGCACATAACCGCTTTTGTTATCGAGCCCAATGTTATGCAACCTCAAGAGCATTAGCAGCACGATTAGCTTTGCAACATGATGGTTATACGGTAGCATTTCAATCCCGCTTAGGGCGTGTGCCTTGGATTAAACCCTATACAGATTTTGAATTAATTAATCTGCGGCAAAAAGGGATTAAAAATTTAGCCGTCATATGTCCTTCGTTTGTGGCGGATTGCTTAGAAACATTAGAGGAAATTGGGCTTCGTGCTAAGACACAATGGTTATCATTAGGTGGCGAAGAATTACGATTAGTGCCTTGTGTCAATAGCCACCCAACTTGGGTTGAGGGATTGGCAATGAGATTGCTCTCCTCCCCCAAACTACGCTAAAAACCACCATCCCCTCTCCCCTTATGGGAGAGTGAAATGCAAGAGAAGCTTGCGAGGGTGAGGGGAAAGCTACGAAGAAAGAAATAGTAATTTATTTATTGATATTTCTTCGTAGAAAGATCGCCCCCTCACCCGCCCGCGCTAAAGCGCGGTCGACCTCTCCCACAGGGGGAGAGGTGAAGATAGGAAATAAAAAAACAAGATTATGATAAAAAAATTATTATTACTCAGCATAATTTTCTTACTACCCGCTTGCGGTGTATTGCAAGGGAAAAGAGATTATGTGCCTGCAACACCAATTGACAAAAAATTGGCTTATACGCCATTAGTTATTGATTTAGAGCGTTATCAATCGGTGCAATCACCTGAAGGTCGACCTTGGCAACGCCCTGATTTAGCAGTAGTGGTTGCGGCTTCAGGCGGTGGTTATCGTGCTGCTAATTTAACAGCGGGCGTTTTAATGGGATTAGAGCGATATAATAATCCTTATTTAAAAGGTCGGTTGTTAGATGAGGTCGATTATTTTTCTACCGTATCAGGTGGTGGTTTTGGTGTTGGTGCTTATATGGCGACGTTGCGACATTATATAGCACAAAATCCAGGTATCACGGATTTACGGGGATTATCATTTGAATCGACATTAGATCATGGTATTTCGCGCAGCACGGAAATGACGGTGCAAAATTTACCACGCTTAACGGCTTCTTACACCAGTGAAATGATTAAGAATTTATTTAAAGCACGATTTATTGCCGGCATACACAGCGGTGAAATATTAGAAAAACAATTAGAAAAAGATATCTTTGGTGAAACACATACAACATTTCGCCTAAACGATATTTTTATCCCTAACGATGAACCTGCCTCAAAAGTAAAATTACCGTATTGGGTTGCTAACGCCACCATTTTTCAAAATGGCGCTATTTTCCCTTTTACTCCTGATATTTTGGCGCGCTATAAAATTGTAAAATACCGTTATGAGCAAAAAGAACAACAATTTCTAGGGGAATATTCTGATCCAGCTTATGGCGGTGAATTACCTGTCGTGGTAGGAATGCGAACCAGTGCCAATTTCCCCATAGCAGTACCACCGACTACATTAGTCAGTGCAGGCTGTGAGCAAACATGTTATTTGCATTTATTAGATGGTGGCTTGGCAGATAACCTTGGCATTAATACAGCGCTTAATTTATTGGAGCGTGATAAAGCAAAACGTAAATTATTAATTGTTATTGATGCTTATCGTGATAATGCAGAGCCTTATTCTACCTCCGGTGAACAACCAGGCAATGCCGACTTTTTAATACGATTAGGTGAAATTGGCATTGATTCTGCGCGTAATCGATTAAAATTCCAACTGCGTCAAGTGACGCGTAGTTTATTATGCTCGCATGGGGCGGAAGATGTATTAACGTTATATTTAGATATCGATAAATACCCAGAAGCACGCGCTATTTCAACGAGTCTTGATATTACGGTTGAAGAGCAACAATTATTATTAAAAATTGGCAAACAATTGGTGGAGAATGCAGGACCAGAATTGGATGCTTATTTTAATGGTGATAAGAGTTATCAGTGTTTATGAGATAAATCCCCGGAGAGGGAAATGCAAGCACAGCTTGCGAGGGCGAGGGGAAAGCTACGAAGAAAAAAATCTTATTTTCCCTACCATCATTTCTTCGTAGAAAGATCGCACCCCTCACCCGCCCGCGCAAAGACGCGGTCGACCTCTCCCACAAAGGGGAGAGGTGATTAGGAAAGAAATTACTACGGTCTATTACCGCCCTGGCGAAGTCCCTTGCGGGTAAACAGCTCCAGAGCAGGTTTTACAGGATCTTTATCGATAAGGTCCATTCCACCAGCTGCTTTTTGAACTAATTCCGCACTAACAGTAAATGTTGACCAGAACAAGCGTTCAGGATGATGGCCGGCATAAATCAAGCCTTTTAATGCCTTGTCTCCCAGCGCTGCGATAATTACATCGGTTAATGACGTTTCATTACGCTCGTAACTCTCTATAATGCGTGCGCATAATTGTCCAAGGCCAGCTACCTCATTTACTATATCTCTTCGAATAGCATGATCGAGCACTTGAGCCAATTGGCTTGATTGTATTTCAGTATTAAGTTCAAGGATACGCATATCTAAAATACAATTGAAGGCTTCTTTTTCAATTTTCCTATAATCAGCTGGTAGCCCAGTAGAAGGTTTTTTTATTAAATGCCACTGATAAATAGCTTTTAAATATTCGTCGTTTGGTAAAACAGGGGCGAGGGTACTAGCTGCTGTTTCTGGTAGAAGTTCATATTGTGGAATAAAAACTGCTTTTGCTTGAGCTAGCATAAGATTTCTATTTTTTTCAACATACTGAGGAGTAATAGACAAGATCCGATCTATGATGTCAGACAAAAATGTAAGAGGGCTTTCAGGTGTCATATGGTAGCCTCTAACAGAACCATAATTGAGGTAATATTTGCGAGCGAGATCTTTATGATTAGTATTTAAATCCGTTAAGATATATTTTTTTAGATCCAAAATAAAATTTAAAAATTTTTCACAGTGTTGGTGAACGCGGGTTAATTGTTGGTATGCTGCCGGTGCTAAAAAATCCTGGGGATTTGTAGAGCTAGTTGGCAGCCGTAAGGAACCTGGTAAGTAGCCGGCGGCGCTAATACTAGTAACAATTTGCAGCATGCTAACAATGTCACGTCTACGCCCACCATCAATTTGTTGTAATGCTTGGTATTTTGCTCTATTTGTCTCTAAATTTGCCATTTGCCTTTGAAAATTAGCCATAGTGAGGGGTGACGCTCCTTCTGCCTCATCCCACACAGGCTCATTGGTATTAGTTGTTTCACCTAACGCTATATAAACCTGTCGCCATCCCATAACGGTAGCGCGAGTACTGCTAAACCAATTGGTTAAATTTCTCTCTAGCATCGATATAGATTGTGCCACTACCTCCAGGGTGATAGGTGTAGTCGCAGGAAAAATTACATCAGCTAAGAGCGGTACGCAATTTCTATTAGCAGCATTAACTGCGGTATTTTTTGCTATTAATTGATTTTGTAGTGTTTGTAAATCGGTCGAGGCCGTCTCGCCTAATAAAAGAGAAGTTTTTTCAATTAAAACTGTTTTTGCTCTGTGAAATGCTATAAATGTTTCAGATAAAATTTCAGATGATGAGCTATTTATTTTTAAACTAGGGAGAGTTCGACTAAGATTGGATAGGACTCTATTAAGATTTGCATTATAGTCTTTCAGTTGCCTGATACATTCTTTATGATTTGCTGAAACGGTATGATCGATTTTTCCCCCCAATTCCGCCGCCGCTTGAGCCAATAACCTATTAGCTAATCCTCTTAGACTTGCTAATTTAGTAATTTTTTGAGGAAACGTAAAGCTATGGACATCCTCAGAGCAATTTACCTCGAGCAAAGCTGAATTTAATTTATTTTCGTAATCTTGATACTGTTTTTTAATAGCAGTAAGAGTAGTTGACTGTTTATGTTCTGCCTCGATGCCTAATTCGCGCGCTGCTAGTGCAAGAGTTTGTTTATCAGCAGTTACGCTTTCTTCCAGCAAACGAAATTTCTCTTCAAATGATTTAGGTAAAGTAGTTACTTTATAATTGATTGTTAATGTGTCATCTAATCGCTGTTCGTAGTGTTGACATTGTGCTTTGACATCGCTAACACTAATTTGTTCTTTATGGTCTGTGATATTTAACAAGTGCGCAACATTTGCAAGAGCTTGTTTATCAGCCGTCACTTTTTCTTCTAACAAACGTAATTTATCTGCTAATAATTCAGATGGAGTTGCTATGTTATAGTGGGTTTTTAACGTCGCATCTAAATCTCTTGCCATCTGAAAAATCGCATCACTGCGGCTTTTGATGGAATCTTGTAATGTATAGAGAATATTTAATAAAACAGCTGCTTGCGTTAACAGCGACTGCACCTCTCTGCTAGCAAAATGAGCTGATAATTTTAAGATATTATCTTTAGTAGCCGCAGCTAAATCCACTGCATGTAAAGGAACATAGGTCAAAGCAGGCTGTTTTATCTGCCCCCAATTTTGTGAATTTTGCTCTCTTATCGCCGCGAGATCTCTTATTAAAGTAGCATTCGCTTGTTCTTGTGTTGTTTTTTTGGTTTTGCTATTGCTAGGTGAGACACTCTGTATTGAACCATTTAAAGCAGAGGATGGAGTTGAATCTCCTAATAACGATGCTATTTCCTTTTCTTTATCTAATGAGGTTTTTTTACGTTTAATGAATTTACTATATTGGGTTCTTAAATCATCAAGTGTTGGGGTTCCTGATTCATCTAATGTGGCATTAAATAGTTGAATATTATTTCTCATTGATTGCAGTAATTGAACGTGGAAAATTTCTATCAAGAAAAAACGTTCAAATAACGTTTTAGCAGGTAACGATACAGTTTTTTCAGCCGAAACGGGTGTTCCGGGTGCTACAGTGGGCTCAGAGTGACTGGATGAGCCTGATGAACTGGATGGTTCAAGAGAAAGGGGGGAAGTTTTAGGAGCAAGAGAAGAATAGGTGCTCCTCTGTTCTCTAAAATGTGTAAAGCTCGATGCAAACTCATGCAGCTTTTCATATTCAGCCTCGAGCGGAATGATTTTCTCGCGGTACACTCGGATAATTTCAAGTAATTGTTTTATTGAAAGCATTTGCAATAAAATTTCTACAGGAGCGGCGTGGAACAACTCTTTTAAAGTGTAAGCACCAGCACGGTTAATTAATTCTTTCTTAATTAAAAGCTCTGTTAAACGCTCATGAGTGCCTCTTGCCACTAACGGAAATTTAGCTACATTTGAGGAGGTAAAGATGCTCTCTGTTTGCTCAGCATCGATAGCGATGTATCTTCTTAGCCCAGCTGTCTCACATAAAGACTGCGATATTAGCGTATGCAAATTTAGTTTTTCACGATCCATCACACCAGAAGTATCACCAGTGACAGTAGCAAGAGCATCCGTAATTTCTTGAATTAAAGCCGTGTGTATTTGCTTTACTTGCGACTCCATTTTTGGTTTATCACCAGTGGTTCTTAATTCATTTAAAAATGGGTGAAGAGGATCGCCTCCATCTGGATAGCTTTGTTTCGTAATATTGTCTAGCTCATCATATCGGTGTTGAAGAGTTTCTGCACTTGGTACTCCATCATCTTGATAACCAAGTATTTCAAGTATAAGTTTTCGTTCAGTAAGATAAATTGATGCGGTATCCAATAAAACAATAACATGTACTATCACATTGCTTTCATATTGGTTAGTGCTAGAGACAAGATGTCCTAAGTGCAATTCTTCTAACCCAGTTTTAAGAGGTGGAAGAATGCTACTCGCTAGTGCTTCGTAGTGGGTTAAAAGTATTCCTGATGGTATTTGTGCAGGGAAGCCTTTTGCAGTAATAGTTTGCCATTTTTCTTTTAAATATTCCCTATATTTTTGAAATACAATTGCGTCAGCTCTTAATTTTACACTTTTATGGGGATCGGAAGTTGTTAAAGATGCTATGTCGGCATCAGTGATGTTAACAGTAGATGTCAAATTATCAGAAATCATCCAAGCAGCATTTTGCGTAATGGCTGCCACAACTTGCTTTTGAAAAGCTGCTTGAGCAAGCGTGTACTCTTTCTTTACCCACGTTTCGAGTGCTGTACGGAATGAAAGAAGTTGAGGATGATCTTGACCTTCTTCAAGGCCTGCATTTAATACTTTCTTAACTAACGCAAATTTTAACGTATAATCTCCGTCAAGTTTGGTTAAAATACCATAAACTACTAATTGTTTAGCTTTTTCATCCAGTGATGTTGTTGTATTTTTCCAAGTATTATAAGTTGCAGCTAAAGGGTTATCATCTGCCATAAATCCAGTTGAGTATTCATGCGCATTTTTTAAAGGGCGTTTTTTTTCTATATGTGCTTTACGCCTAGCAGGGGAAAGATTTGCTGCAGCATTTAAAGTTAAACTAGTTGCTGCTGCAGATAGGAACCCCCCTAGTCCAGTCAATAAACCACCACCATTGGCAGCGGGAGATGCAGGTGCATCAGACGGGGTTGTGGCATGATGTTGTGGGGACGCAGGGGCTGTGTGAATATCTTCAACAAAAAGGGAAATATCAACATACAAGTTACGATCAAGTAACTTGCCGTCAGTGAGTAGAGCATCATAATCCCCAGCAAGAGGCGTTAACGCTCTTATCAGGATTTGTTCTTCTTCTGGGGTAGCCAAATGGAATGTACTTACAGATGCTGCTATATCAACCATCACATGCCCTACTTAATAACCACTGTCAAAATTAGTTTTACAGCTTAACAAATACCATGGGTCATGTAAAGAACTAATGGCTTTGTAACCGCTGCTCAAAATTATCCCATAATCAAATTAGCCATATTTACCATTAACCATTTCACTCCAGCTTGCTGGAAATTCACTTGTACCCGTTGTCTTTCACCATCGCCCTCAACAGCCATTACTGTACCAGGGCCAAATTTAGGATGATGAACATGAGTGCCCATAAAATAAGGGCCTGATGATAATCCTGCTTTAGCGCGTACAGGTGCAGCCGTAGCAGATGTTGCACGTAAAGAAGACGATAAACGCACTTCTTCAATTAATTCCTTTGGAACTTCGTATAAAAATCGGGAGGGTAAACTAAAATGCGTTTTACCATGTAACATGCGAGACTCAGCATGGGTTAAATATAATTTTTTCATTGCCCTTGTCATGCCAACGTAGCATAAACGGCGTTCTTCTTCTAACCGATTATTTCCTTCATTAATTGACATTTGATGTGGAAATAAACCTTCCTCTAAACCCGTTAAAAATACCAGCGGAAATTCTAAGCCTTTTGCGCTGTGTAATGTCATTAATGGCACATAATCATCATGTTCACTAGCTTGTAATTCACCTGCTTCTAACGCAGCGTGGCTTAAAAAGCTTTGTAAAGGTGTAACATCCTCTTCTGTATAATTAAATGCTTGGCAAGCGCTAACTAATTCATGCAAGTTATCAATACGCGATTGGGCCTGCTCACCACGTTCTTGTTTAAAATGCGCCAATAAACCACTGCGATTTAACATGAGCTCGACTTGCTCAGGCAAAATTAAATCGGTAATTTCAGCCGCCAAATCATCAATTAATGTTAAAAAATGCTGCAAACTGGCTGTGGCTCGCGCGCTTAATGTGGCGCCATTTTTAATTAAAAATAATGAGGCTTGCCAGAGCGAAATCTGTTCTTCACGCGCAATAGCACGAACGTGTTCTAATGTTTTATCACCAATACCACGTGTTGGCCAATTAACAGCGCGCTCAAAGGCACCATCATCATCCCGTAAAACCAGTAAACGCAAATAACTTAATGCATCTTTAATTTCTGCGCGTTCAAAAAAGCGTTGACCGCCATAAATACGATAGGGGATTCCTGCATGTAATAAAGCATCTTCTAAAACGCGAGATTGTGCGTTGGAACGATATAAAATCGCCATGTCGCAATAACGAAAATCATTTTTACGTGCTTGGCTAATGCGCGTCACAATAAAATCGGCTTCATCATTAGCATTTAATGCAGCATATAATGAAATCGTTTCACCTTGCTCGCCTTTCGTCCACAATTCTTTACCCAACCGCGATTGATTATTACCAATTAATGCATTGGCTGCTGCTAAAATAGTTGCCGTGGATCGGTAATTTTGCTCTAGCCGAATAGTTTGTGCATTGGCGAAATCCTGATGAAAGCGCTGAATATTTTCGATTTTAGCGCCACGCCAACTGTAGATGGATTGATCATCATCACCAACCATCATTAAGTAATTGGTATCACCAGCCAATAAACGTAACCACGCATATTGAATGGAATTAGTATCTTGAAATTCATCGACTAAAATATGGCTAAAACGTTGTTGATAATACTGCAGTATATTTTCGTTTTTACGTAATAATTCAAAACTACGCAATAATAATTCAGCAAAATCGACAACATTGGCGCGTTGGCACGCTTGTTCATAAGCAGCGTAAATTTCAATTAACATACGTTGATGCGGATTGTGTTTCGACTCACAATGTTGTGCACGAAGGCCATCATCTTTTTTCTGATTAATAAACCATTGCACGGTTTTAGGCTGAAAATCCTTCTCGTCGATAGATAATTCTTTTAACACCCGTTTTACCATACGATGTTGATCATCCCCGTCCAAAATTTGGAATGATTGCGGCAAACCCGCTTCCTGCCAATGCATGCGTAATAACCGATGCGCCAAACCATGAAACGTACCCACCCACATCGTATTAGCCGGCATTGATAACAATCCCTCAATACGATGGCGCATTTCACTAGCCGCTTTATTGGTAAATGTCACCGCCAAAATATTCGCCGGTGATAATTGATGCTGCGTAATCAGATAAGCAATCCGCTCCGTCAACACCCGCGTTTTCCCACTCCCAGCCCCCGCCAAAATTAAGTAATGCCCAGGAGCAGCAGTAACAGCTTGTTGCTGCGCAGCGTTTAAAGTGTGTAATTCCATAGCTTATTGTTTTCGTTTTGAGATTATTGGTAACCATTATATCGCAGATAGGAGTGTGGTTCGATAAGAAATTGATGAATCTCTCTTTCCGGCAAGATTCTTCTGGAATTTAAGTGAAAACTCCCTACATAGTTTTGTATTGGGACAGCCATCTTTTGCAATATTCTTAAGCCCGTTATTCACGCTTAAGCGAGGATAACGGGCTATTTGCAGTTGACATATAGTTTGTTGACAACCTTGTCTTTGGGATGAGAGAATAACTTAGAGCAAGAAATACTATTGGAGTTTATTTTATGGTAGCTACTTCACCTCCCGCATTACCCTCAGCCCGACCAGTTTCCAAGGAACAACGCGAAGTGCTACTTGCATATAGAACCGCGATGGAGATTGCATCAGATATACCACTGACTTGGGATAACTTAAAAGAGAAAGCTACCTGTTTCGTTCGTGTTTATACTGAGGACCTGCCTGCTTCATTAAGTAGTGGGAGTAGTACGAGTGATGCTGCGAGTGCATCTACACCATCTCTTTCTCCAATTCATTCTGGAGGGAGTGGAGCTACCACCGTTGCTTCTCCTCCCGCTCCTGCCCAACCATCGCGTTTTACCATACGCGGCTTTAAAAAAAATAGAGAGGCTGCTGACACAACATCAGCCCATTCAGACAAATCTGATGCATTATCCATCAAATCGAGCAAATCTAGTGGCCGTTCCCGCTCAAGTAGTATTTCTGAGCCACAACCATTGGTAATCGATCCAGAACTCGAATTTTTCTTAACAATTGAGGATAAGTTTGCTCCTGATGATGAAAATGTTGTATCACTACGTGAGGCTAAATTAAAAGCGTTTGAAGTTGTTAAGCAGAGGTTGTCGGATGAAATTAAAGCTTTAGGACTCGCAGTTAAAGCAAGAAAAGAAGGGAGTAAAGATAGGGCTAAAAAGACCGATGATGAAATCAGGAAAGTTTTTGGGCCACTAGAGCGTCCTATTGGTATATATGGCAGTAAGGTATTAGATCAAACAGAATTTGGGTCAACCCTGTTAGAAAGCTTGTATGGTCCTATTAAGGCAGAAATTAAGCGCTCTTCTAATGAAAAATGGAAAAAGGAACTAGAATACTATCAAGCAAGGATAGAGACATTAGATCAACTAGCACAAAAATATAGTCCTTCACCAAAAAATGCAGTACAAAGTGCTACAACACCTGTAACAAAAGAAGCCCCATTAATTACTACTCCGGTGGTTGCTGCACTCCAAAAATTAGAGAATGAGCTAGGTGGTGGATTAGAGGCAGCCCGCGATTATGCAATGATAAGAGCAATTGCAAAACAAGTTGCTATAAAGGCGCATGTCTTGCCCAGTGAAGAGGGGAGACAAATTGGGTTAGTAGCCGATTATTTAGTGAAGGCAGGGCTCTTTGATGCCGAGCGTAACCAACAATTAAAAAAATATTTTCCCCAAATTGAATATAAGATGTTACTTACAGATGGGCAAGTTACTGCTATAAGTGATGGGCTTAAAGCGAGGGACGTAGATGAGGCAATAAAAGCTGCATTTGCAGAACATCAGGAAAAAGCAAAGACTTATCAGCCATCACAAGAGTTGACCTCTACAGAGTCTTATGTATTTTGGGCCGCTCATTTTCTTAGCAACCAAGGTGCTGCAACAGGTGCTGATAATGAAGCTGCAGTTCAAGCCTATTTTTGCCAAAAAGCTGGATTTACGGGCGATATAGAATCCTCACCCCCTGATGTGGTTGCGCTATATACAGTTCGTGGTGCTCTATTACATTTGATTGAAGCCTCTACCCCAGCACCGAAACGAAAGGTCGATCCAGCGGCGCTTTATTTACCAGACTCAATCAGTTTAGGTGATGCTTACACGGCAATACGTAAGCAATATTTTGCTGATTTAATTGAGGATGTACTTGCCGTATGTGGAGACATTAGTGGCCCCACTGCACAAATTTCAGAAAAAGTATTTTATGAGGGGGGCGATAAGCCTGAGCATAAACAACAAGTAGCATTTGAATTGAGTGCAAAAAATGCTGAGCTATCGAGATGGCCATTATTAGGTCAAGCTGATCAATTATTGACTTTATTAAAAGAGTCCACTGGTAAGCTAGATGAACAATGGGAGTTGAAGTTTGCGACTCTAAAAACAGACAACCTTGACACTCTTAAACAACTTGTTCGTGATTTAGATACTCACATATCTCAATCAAAGAGCATCGCATGGAAAAAGGATAAACAATATTCGGACGCTCCTTTGAAAGCCATGTCATTGCTATTCAAGATGCAAAAGATACTTCAAGATATGGAGTTTGCTTACCATAGCAATCGTGTCCATGCAATACAACGTGCAGAATTAGCAGAAGCAAGAGCAGCTGCGCCTGGAGCGGATGTAGGAACAATCGAACAAGCCCAGCTACGGCAATTACAAGAAGCCCACAGAGCACAATTGGCGGAGATAGAGCAAAGGATAACTGCATTGACGGATGAATTAGCTCAAGCAAGGGAAACAAATACACAGTTATCAGATAATTTAGAGCAGGCTCGGAGGGAATTAGCAGCACAGACCCAGCTTGCTGAGAAACTCCCACTAGCTGATGGTAAAACTAGAATAGCGGAAACAGCTAGAGATGATAATTTGCGAAGAGTTAGAGAGCTTGAATCTCAAATAGGAAGGTTGGATGCGGATATCCGACGCTTACAACAAGAAAACCAAACTAAAGATGGGCTAGTTAGCGAAGCTCAACTCAAAATTACCCAATCAGAAGCAGCTAAAAAGCAGGCCGATGTACAAGTTACAGAATTGGATGAACAACTTGTTTCTGCCCAAAGAGATCTAGAGCAATTACGACTACAACTAACAGAACTTAGCCATGCGGGAAAAGTAGGTGTAACTCCAGCAATGCCAACACCGGTTACAGCTGGTGAGGCGGGAGCGGCAGCTAGCACAGAAGCCTTGGCTGCTTTGCGGGCTCAAGTTCACCAGCTGAGTGGTACGCTTGACGATGGTATAGCTAGAGAACGTAAATTAGCTGAGGCTCTTGCGGCATCACAAAATGAAACTGCTGCTGAGCGAGAGGCGCGTGAGGCTGCGAATCGTGTTGTAGAACGTGAGCGTGTGCAGTTAAGCGCGGCTGAGGAAAACGTTGCGACCTTAACCCAAGATCTTCAGCAAGCAAGAGCTCAAATAAGCCAATTATCAGGCGCAGGTTCTGCCGCAGGTGCTTCAGCTTCGGGTGCTGCTCCTTCAATCAGAGCCCGATTTGAATTAAGCATAAACGAGTTAGCACTAACACAACCTTTAGAGCCTTCCCAACAACAATCTGCTAGAGCAGCTACAGCCAATTGGGGTCGATTAAATTGGTATTATTCCCGTACTTATGCTGAACTCCAAAAGGATGTGGCTAGCCAAAAAGGACAAGTCAATGCAACGACAGGAAAGGTTGCTTATGAGGACGCTGGCTGGTTCGCAAGAAAACTAAGCCGACGTACAGGTGCTCGTCAACAAAAGCTAGAGGCTTATGAAGAATTAAGTCGATTACAGGCACAAAACCGAGTAACCCCACGCCAGTTAGCTAAGATTACGGATCTTGCTACTAGACCGCGCCTTTACGAAAATTTGTTTGGTAGTGAATGGAGTCATACTAAACAATATTTTGACAATGTGAAGACTTGTATCAATAGGCAATTGGAGGGAGCTCCAGAAGGGCAATTGAATCAGGCAAATAATCCAAATAGGGCCCTTTATACTTCCTATTTAGAGCTATATAGCAATTATTCTACTGCCGTTATTCAAGCAAGAAAAGATGGCGGACAGCAACCTGAACGTTCAGCAAAATTGGTGTTCTTGGATACGATATTAGCGGCAATGGAACAGGATGTAGTTGATTTATCAACTCCGACCGCCCAAAAATCAGTTAGATTATGTATGTATCAAAAGGGAGATATATTTCAGGTGGCTCTAGTTAATGAGGGATCAGGAGGAGGTGCTCCTCTTCTTAACCAAGATGGAAAACCCATCTTAGAAGGACTTGGAGCTAACCCCCAAGAGCTGGCATTAAGAAAAGCCATCGGTAGTACAAATACTCTTTTGAAGGCGGTTTGTACAGATCGGGATATTCAAACTAACAATTATACAGAATTCGAGCCACACGGCAGGTTAACCCCATCAATTCATGCAAGTTTGACTGCAACTTTAGGAATTAGAATTTTCCGAACTGCAGTGCTACAACAACGTATGTAGTGTGTAGCCTTGATGGAGCGCAGCGACATCAAGGATCCCATCTTTGTTCGGAGATCGGATCCTTGATGTCGCTGCGCTCCATCAAGGCTACGTCTATTTCAACAAGGCAACAAGCTTCCCTGCAGAAAAAGCGTAATCTCTTCCATTCCCACCCCACAACTTTGTGCTATCATATCCCGATAAAACTTACTGAACGGAGCATATTATGGCTGTTTTTAGCACTAATGAATTTAAGTCAGGTTTAAAAGTAATGCTGGATAATGATCCCTGCAGCATTCTTGAAAATGAATTTGTAAAACCCGGCAAGGGCCAAGCGTTTAACCGCGTTAAACTACGTAACTTAAAGACAGGGCGCGTGATTGAGCGTACCTTCAAATCCGGCGATAGCTTGCAAGGTGCTGATGTTGTGGAAGTTGAAATGCAATACCTCTACAACGATGGCGAGCATTGGCACTTTATGGCCGTAGAATCCTTTGAACAATATTCTGTTGGTAAAGAAGCCGTAACCGACGCTGCAATGTGGTTAAAAGAGCAAGATATATGCACCGTAACATTATGGAATAACGCGCCATTGAGCGTAACACCACCTAACTTTGTCATATTACGTATCGTCGAAACCGATCCGGGTTTACGTGGCGATACTTCTGGTGGTGGTGGTAAACCAGCTACTTTAGAAACTGGTGCTGTCGTACGCGTACCTTTATTTGTACAAACCAATGAATTAATTAAAGTTGACACCCGTAAAGCGGAATATTTAGCGCGAGTGAAAGATGAGTAATTGGCAGCCAACGGCATCTATCGCGAGTTTAAAAGCAAGAGCCAAATTATTAGCCACACTTCGTGCTTTTTTTGCCGCGCGTGAAGTGATGGAAGTAGAAACACCTCAAGCCTGTCGCGCCGGTGTAACAGCGCCGTATTTAGATAATTTTACCACGCATTATACGGGGCCCTTAGCGCCAGAAGGATTATTACTGTATTTACAAACCTCGCCTGAATATGCAATGAAACGGTTATTAGCAGCAGGTAGTGGTTGCATTTATCAATTAGCAAAAGCATTTCGTAATGGCGAGGCGGGCCGCTGGCATAATCCTGAATTTACTATGTTGGAATGGTACCGTGTTGGATTTACCCATCATGAATTAATGGATGAAGTGGATGCATTGGTCCAGCAAACATTAAAAACCAATCCTACTAAAAGGATGAGTTATGGCGGGACATTTGAATATTATTTAGATATTGATCCACATCATGCCAGTGTTGCAGAATTAAAAAAACACGCTGAACAAACAGGATTACCTTACCCGCAATCGATGTCAGATCATAATAAAGATGAATGGTTACAATTATTAATGACACATTTAATTGAACCGCAATTAGGTTTTGATAATACCCCAGTATTTATCGATGATTTCCCTGCCTCACAAGCTTCGTTAGCACAAGTGCGCAAAGTTAATGATTATGCCGTTGGCGAGCGTTTTGAGCTTTATGTGAATGGCGTTGAATTAGCAAATGGGTTTCATGAATTAACCGATGCCTCTGAACAACGCCAACGTTTTCTTGCTGATAATGCACAACGCCAACAAATGGGGTTACCCGCAGTGGTTATTGATGAAGATTTATTAGCTGCTTTAGCAAGCGGGTTACCAGCTTGTGCAGGAGTTGCATTAGGGTTCGATAGATTATTCATGTTGCAACAAGGTTTTGATGATATTGCCAAGGCGATTAGTTTTCCTTTATTAAGAGCGTGATATTAATGCTATCACTTTGCTGGTTACACCGTCATCCTCGCGAAAGCGGGGATCCATCGGATAGTCAACATCGTATGGATCCCCGCTTTCGCGAGGATGACGATGTAGAAAAATCATAATGTAGGAGCTACATCATTATCACCCCCGGCATTTTATATATCGTTGCAACACCACTTGGAAATCTTGATGATATCAGTGTGCGTGCGATTCATATTTTACGCTCTGTTAGTGCAATAGCGGCAGAAGACACGCGGCATAGTCGTCATTTATTACAACATTTAACTATTAATACACCCTTATTTGCTTTACACGAACATAATGAACGCGAAGCTACACAGCAAATTATTGAGCGATTAAAAGCAGGGGAATCGTTAGCTATTATTTCTGATGCAGGCACACCATTAATTAGTGATCCTGGCTATCATATCGTTAGAGCCGCTTACGATGCAGGAATTCACGTATCACCCATTCCAGGGGCTTGCGCATTAATTGCTGCTTTATCCGTTGCAGGATTACCTACCGATCATTTTATTTTCGCTGGATTTTTATCTGCAAAAACAACCGCTAGGCAACAACAATTACAACGTTTAGTAAAAGAACCTTATACGATTATATTTTATGAGGCACCGCATCGTATCCTCGATTTAATGCCTGATTTATTAGCTACATTTGGTCCTGATAGGGAAATGGTTATTGCCCGTGAATTAACTAAAACATTTGAAACCATTCATCGTACTACGATCGGTGAAATGCAACAGTGGTTAATCCAAGATGCTAATCAACAAAAAGGGGAATTTGTTGTTATGCTAAAAGGATATGAAGCAGCAAATGACGAATCAGCCCAGCAAGAACAACTTATCCATATTATGGATATTTTAATTGCCGAAAAAATCCCTTTAAAACAAGCTGTCGCCATTTGCGCCAAAATAACCGATTACAGTAAAAATAAATTATATGATATGGCGTTAAAACGATACCATCATGACAAATGATATTTATTGGATGCAACACGCTTTTTCGCTTGCTAAACATGCAGCAGCAGAAGGTGAAGTGCCAATTGGTGCGGTGTTGGTTAAAGATAATCAATTAATTGCTCAAGGTTGGAATCAACCAATTTTAACTCATGATCCAAGTGCACACGCTGAAATCATTGCGTTACGTGCAGCAGGGCAGTTGCTTAAAAACTATCGCCTAATTAATACCACCTTGTATGTGACCTTAGAACCTTGCGCCATGTGCACTATGGCTCTCGTTCATGCTCGTATCGAGAGATTGGTTTTTGGCGCGCGTGATCCTAAAACAGGTGCCATTGAAAGCGTGATGTCATTGCTATCGCATTCGAGCATGAATCATCAAGTGGCTTATACCGGTGGGGTATTGGCTGATGAGTGTGGGCAGTTATTGTCGGAGTTCTTTCGAGCACGGCGTTAAATTTTAGTTACTTACCTCGCATTTTCCCTCATTGCACCACAGTAGCAGCAGTTTCACCTCGAGTGAGGTATACTTGCGATTAGGATTGCAAAAGGACTCTTCCTAGCTATGAAATCGCGTCGGAACTATCTTATAACTCGCCTTGCTATTGCATTGGCTTGCCTCATCATTTTAGGCGCCGGTGTGCTTGCGACTTTACATATGATAACGCCAGCAGTGGGCCGCTATTTCCTTGATCAACGACAACAAGAAATTACCCATTATCTTGCCGAACGCAATATTCGAGTGGGAACGATAGAGACAAGTTGGCAAGGTCTTGGTCCCGTGATTATTCTGCACGATGTGGAATGGCAACCAAAAGACTTACCTACCGTAGTGCAAATCAATCTCATGAATTTACGTTTTAATTTAATAAAAGGCTTGTTGACCAAACAATGGTTGCCTTATGCAATACGTATTAATGGTGGCAATATTGATGGGCCAAAAATCATTAATTATTTGCAAGCTAATACGGATAATTCGCAAGCCACTTCTGCAGATGTTTTAGTCATATTACACCAATTATCACGCATACAATGGAAAGAGGTGCATTTAACGTTACCGCATCATGAACAATTAATTTCGGTAGAAACGTCAGGTCGCATAAAAAGCGCAGATGAGCGGCATCGTTTTGAATTAATGCTGCAACGAGCAGAGCAACCTTTATCGGTATTGGAAGTGACAGCAGATATTGATGGACCACTACAAGATTGGCGCAATAGTAGTGGTACTGCGTATGTAGCCTGGTATGACACCGATATAGCCAGTATATTAGCACCCTATCAATGGAAAGATATTGCTTTACAAGCAGGCTCAGGAGAAATTAATAGCTGGTTTGCGTGGAAGCAAGGTAAAATTAGTCGCGTGCAAAGTGTTATTGATGCAAAAGAAATTCATTTAACCACTGAGAATAAGGCACGTCAGTTAGCAGGAAATATTGCAGGACACTTTTTGTGGCAAGCAGAACCAAATAATGATTGGATTTTATCAGCAGATAATTTACGTTTGCAATTGGCTGATAAAGAAATGCCAACTACAGAATTTAAATTAAAAAAATCTACGCTTGATGATAGTGGTTTAACGCAATATGAATTTACCGCTTCTAAAATACAACTTCCACTCATTAATCAAATAGCTGATTTGGGTCAACAAAGTTTTGCTAAGCAATTGGCACAATTTACTTTTGATGGCACTTTGCATCAGCCGGCTATCTCCATAACACTCGATGAAAAAACGACGGAAATTAAACGGTATGCCGTACGCTCGCGATTTGTTGGTTTAGGTGTTTTTGCTCATGATTTTCCTGAGCTCCCTCATATTCAAGGAGCAGATGGTGAAGTTTCTTTAACCGAGCAAAAAGGTATTGCTGCTATTTATAGTAACAGCATGCAAATTGGTTATGATCACTGGGGTCTTGAGCCTATTGAAATTCATCAATTACGCAGTCATTTAGAGTGGCAAAAAAATCAGGACGATTGGTTGATTCGACTTAGTGATATTGGTATAACCACGCCAGATACTCAATTATACGGCAATGTACAACTGACTATTCCGCCCGATCACAATATCGCTGTTGATACTGAGCTGTCCTTATCGCGCCTTAATATAAATGCAGTGAACCGCTATTTGCCAACAACGCTATTATCACCTGGACTATCAACTTGGTTAAAGACAGCGCTACAAGGCGGAGAAATAAAGAAAGGAAAAATGGTATTGCAGGGAAATTTAAATGATTTTCCCTTTACTAAAGATAATGGTAAGTTTTTAGTGGAGTTACTCATTGCCAACGGAAAATTAAAGTATGACCCTGCATGGCCTGTTGCCGAAGCGATTGAGGGTAAATTAACGTTTACTGGGAATTCGATGTTAGGCCAAGTGGATTCGGCGCGAATTTATGATGTAAAAATAGGGCCAACAACAGTTGATATTCCCGTTATTTCGAATGAAATCACCGAGCATCTTATATTAAAAGGGCAAGCACACGGTGATTTGAGCTCTGCGTTAAAGTACATACAAAATAGCCCACTTAAAAAAATGATTGCCTCTAGTATGCAATCAACCGTTGCTAAAGGTGCAGCACAGTTAGACCTCGAATTTGATTTGCCGCTATCAGAACAACAACCATTGTCTTATTTAAAAGGATTGTTAACGACCAAAAACAGTAGTATTTATTTCCCCGAATGGAATTTGCATTTTAATAAAATCAATGGCGCTTTACATATCAGTGAAAAAGGCATAGCAGCTGATCGTATTGATACAGTAAGTTCTTTTGCAGGACCCGTGATAATTGATATTAAAACTATATCGCCAAGCAATAAACAACCCGGTTATTTAGAGGTCAATGGCAAAGGACATGTATCTATTATTGAACTAGCCAAATTTTACTCTAGTCTTAACTGGTCGTATTTTAGTGGTAGTACAGATTTTGCCTTTAAATTACAACATATTGAGGGTGTAGAAGGTAAAGATAATCTATTGATTACCTCTAATTTGAAAGGGATTGGTAGTACATTACCCGAGTTTTTAACAAAATCACCCGATACGGCAATTGATTTTTCTGTCGGGCTAAATTGGCCTACACCAACAACAGCTGAATATCATGTTAAGTATGATAAACAAATAGAAAGTCAATTAGCCTTTCAGATTGTTGATAATAAACTAACGTTTAATCGCGGTGTTGTTGCTTTTAATGAACCAATAGCGGCAAATTGGCGTGACAAGCCAGGGTTACTTGTTTCTGGAAAAATAAAGAGTATTTCGGATCTTTCTACGCTGGCGGAATCCTTTAATAATAAAAGTGATCAAAACCCCAAAACTGATTTTGCGAGCAAGGTTCGCGAGGTTCAATTATTTATCGAAAATTTATCCATGGATGGGTTTTTGGCGAATCACGCCACGCTATCGCTAGTACCAAAGGGAAACACGTGGCAAATAAATATCAAAAGTAATGAAACGGTAGGAAATATTACCCTTGTACCAGGCTCTACTACGACACCTGTGCTCATTGATTTATCAAAATGTCATTTTTTGCCGTCTGATAATAAATTACCTAAAAAAGTTAATCCTTTAAAACCTACTGATTTACCAGTAATTAATTTTTCTTGCAAAGCATTTAATTTTAACAATCGTCTGTTAGGACAGGTTGAATTGCAAACCAAAAAAATTGCTTCTGGTTTGGAGATTGATAAATTTACAATTACTAATCCGCATTCACAACTTACGGTTAATGGACAATGGACTGCTGTTGATAATGCGCAAAGCACATCGTTAAAAGGCACTGTTAATACCAAAAATTTTGGTGATACATTACGACGTCTTGATGTTCAAACAGAAATTGGTGATGGCGAGGGTGCAGTAACATTTGATCTCAATATAACCGATTCATTATTAAATCTTAGCGCTGATAAACTGAATGGCCAGCTTATTGTTGATTTGAAAAATGGGCGAATTAATCAGGTTACCTCAACAGTTGGACATGTGCTTAATATTTTTAGTTTAGATAATTTGCAAAAACGGTTGAGTTTGGATTTTCGCGGTATATTTTCTAGTGGGTTTGCATTTAGTCATCTGCAAGGTCAATTTGATATTCAAAAAGGGGTTGTGACTACTAACAATTTTAGTATTAAAGGCTCTTCAGCTGATCTTTTTATTGTTGGGCAGACTAATATGGTGAGTGAACAGTTAAATATGGAGGTGATGGTAACCCCACATGTTACGGGTAGCCTACCTCTTGCTGTTGGCATTGCTACTGCCAATCCATTTATTGGTGTTGCCGTTTGGGCCGCAGATAAAGTGTTAGGGTCACATTTAGATAAAATTACCCAGTACAAATATCATGTAACAGGCTCGTGGGATAAACCCGATGTGAAATTAAAGTCAGAGTCTTAAGAGCAGCATCGATATATTAAATAAAAGAGGCTATTATGCGCATAACATTATTGAAATTAAAGCTGATAATCCTCAGCTTATTTTTTTTACTCTCTCTAACAGCATCTGCACGCCCACTAACTACTACTGAAATTCCTGATGCATTAAAACCGTGGCAAGCATGGGTTTTACACGGACAAGAACAATCATTTTGTCCTTTTGTTACGGGTAATCCTAATGAACGGTATTGTGCTTGGCCTGGTGCATTAAATCTCCAATTAGAAAATAATCAAGGGCAATTTGCCCAGCAATGGGAAGTCGTACAACCCAGTTGGATTATATTACCTGGTGATAATAAATATTGGCCTTTAGCCGTAAAAGCAAATGATAAATCGATTGCAGTTGTTGATCGTGATGGCAAACCAGCGGTTTGGTTAGAACCAGGTTCATACCAAATTTCCGGACAATGGCAATGGGTGCGTGTTCCTGTCTCCTTACAACTTGCCAGTGAAACTGTACTAGTAGCAACTATTGTTAATGGTAAAAAAATTAATACAGCACCTGATAACAACAGTATTATTTGGCTACAACAAACCAATGTATCGGTTGCACCTGCGCATGTACAAACGCGCGTATTTCGCCGCTTGCAAGATGGCGTGCCTATTACAATGACTACCCAAATTGAATTAGATATTGCCGGTGATAATCGTGAAATTATCGTAAGCCCCGCCTTACTATCCAATCAATTACCATTAGCAATTACCAGTGATTTACCAACACGTCTTGATCCTAATGGTCAATTACGACTTCAAGCGCGAGCTGGTAAATGGATTGCCACCATTGAAAGTCGCTATTTACAACCACAAACAGAATTTGGTTTTATTAAACCCACCATCAACTGGTCTACACAAGAAATTTGGAGTATTGCACAAGCACCAGAAATACGTGCCATTGATATAGTCGGTGGTGTACGTGTTGATGCAGCTCAATATGATGTGCCTAATTTATGGCGCGATTTACCAACTATTATTCTAACCGCTGACGAAAAAGTGCAAATTAAAACCCAAGCAGCGAGTGAAAATGCAACTCAAAATAATCAATTATCATTGCAACGTACCGCTTGGTTAGATTTTTCCGGTAAAGGTTATACATTGCAAGATCAGATTAATGGCACTATGCGCCGCGATTGGCGTTTGGAAACAACAGCTCCCTTAATCTTAGGGCGTGCAACAGAAGGTGGACAGGAGCGATTAATCACCACATTATCTGCTGATAGTGCAACCGGTGTAGAAGTACGCAATCGCGATTTATTTTTCACCGGTGTATTACGAAAAAATGGCGATGTGGATCATTTGCCTATTAGTGGCTGGAATCAAACGTTTGATTCCACCAATTTACAATTACATTTACCACCGGGTTGGATGTTATTCGCTACAACAGGTGCTGATACCGTTAGCGAATCGTGGATGAGTCAATGGAAGTTGCTCGATATATTTTTAGTATTAGTCATTGCAGTTGCGGCTTTTCGATTGCAAGGTCGTTTAGTGGGAAGTATTGCTTTAGTTACTTTATTATTAACTTATCATGCTATTGGTGCACCGATTTATGTTTGGTTATTTATTTTAATTTTATTAGCCATTGCAAATGGCCTGCCACAGCCTGCTGCAAAACGATGGACGCATCGGGGCGTTGTAGTTGCTTATATTGTGTTAATTATTATTGCAGTACCTTTTTTAATTCAACAAGGTCAATTAGTGTTGTATCCCCAATTAGAACATCCTACGATTAATCCTATTATTACCGCACCAGTTGCATTTATGGCAGCCCCACCACCTGCTCCTGAAATGGCGGTTGCACCTGAAAATGCACGTGTTGGTAAAATGATGATGGCAACAGGTGATGCTGCTGCAAAACGCATGTTACCTCCACCAGCCGTGCAACAAGAGGCATTAACTGTGGTAAATACAGTGACTAGTGATGCCATAACACCACCTGCTATTTTAAATGTGGTTGATCCTAAAGCACGTATTCAAACGGGTCCTGCAATACCCGATTGGCGATGGACAGTCGTTAATATGAGTTGGACAGGGCCTGTTGCTAGCGATAAAGAGTTAACTTTATGGTTATTAGGGCCGTGGCAAACACGTTTGTGGCATTTATTATCAGTAATCGGCGTTATTGCACTAGCAGCTGGATTATTAGGTGCATTTAACAAAAGCATAGGATTCTCTTGGCGATTAATTACACAACATGTTGCCGTTTGGACAATAATGAGTGTGGGATTATTCAGTACTCTCCTTGTTTCACCAACCGCTTTTGCTGCAGATTATCCACCGCAGGAATTATTACAACAATTACGTGCGGGATTAATAGAGCCAGCCGAATGTGTACCCAATTGTGCAGAAATAGAAAAAGCTGATGTAACAGTGACAGGACAACAAGTTACCATTGAATTTACTATCGATGCTGCAAGTGCAGTGGCAGTGCCTTTATTACATCAGAATGATCAACTATTTTTACAGCAAATAAAATTAGATGATAATAATGCGCAATTACGTCGGGTTGTTACTAATGATGTTGCAATTTACCTTACACCTGGTGTACATCAGGTTACGTTAATAGGCGATTTAACCGATGCAACGTCAGTCAATATTAATTTTGCAACCAAACCTCATTGGTTAACATTTACTTCCACTGATTGGCAAGCAGCAGGACTTATTGACGGTCAATTACAAAGTGATAGCTTACAATTAACACGAACGGCGGCAAATATAAATGGTGCGCAAAATAATAATGAAGAATTTTCTGCTACGATTATTCCTCCTTTTGTCAAAGTAGATAGAACGTTGCAATTAGGGTTGCAATGGACAATGACCACTACAGTCAGACGCATTGCGCCACAAACGGGGGCAATTACTTTGCACTTTCCTTTATTACCTGGTGAAGCAGTAACAACGGAAGGTATTGCTGTGAATGATAATCGGGTATTAATTGCGCTAGGCGCTGATAGTCGAGTTATTTCGTGGCAATCAACATTACCTGTGGCATCAACTTTACAATGGCAAGCTACAGATAATACGTTTTGGGCAGAGCGCTGGCATATCCAACCTAGTTATTTATGGCATGTTACTACGACAGGAACTCCTCCTATTTATCGTACGGATGCATCGCCTTTTTGGCAATTAAATTGGCAACCTTGGCCAAAACAAGCCATTACCTTGCAAATTAATAAACCTATTGGTGTTGCAGGTGACACATTAACAGTGGATAAAGTAGATTGGTTAGTATTTCCTGGTAAGCGTGATTCGGATGTCGCATTACATTTAGTATTGCGAAGTACTTTAGGTGATAAACAAGTTATTAATTTACCACCATCCGCCACTATTACGCATTTAACAGCTAATGGCATCGAACAACCTATCGTGCAAAACGATAATCAATTATTTTTGACGGTACAACCAGGTGTTACTGATGTAATGATTAAATGGCGTGAAGCAAGTGCTATTCGTACGTTCTTTTCACCTTCAGCCATTTCAGTCGATAAATTATTAAATAATATTCGCACTACCGTTAATTTCCCGAGTGATAGATGGGTATTAGCTTTAGGTGGCCCATTAATGGGACCAGCAGTTCTATTTTGGTCAGCCGCAGCGATTTTATTGATCATTGCTTACTTTTTAGGCAGAGCGCAATTTTCCCCATTAAAAACCCGTCATTGGATATTATTGGGATTGGGTACTAGCGCAGCATCACCTTTTAGTTTATTTGCTATTGCAGCCTGGTTATTTGCGTTACGTTGGCGCTCGCAGCAAGGGGCTAATTTATCATTACCTTTATTTCGCGCTATCCAGGTAGGGTTGGTTTTTCTTACCGTGGTGGTTTTATCAATGCTACTAAAAGCCATCGCACAAGGATTACTTGGCGCGCCTGATATGCTGATCGCAAGTAATCACATGATGGTAGCTAATGGTATTGATTTGAATTGGTATCAGGATCAGTTATCCTCCGGCGATTCCGGTATTTGGATTTTCTCATTACCTGTTTGGGTTTATCAGATACTGATGTTGTTATGGGCTTTATGGTTAGCTTTTGCATTAGTTCGCTGGTTACGATGGGGATGGGAGTGCTTTAGTCAGCAAGGGTTGTGGCGGAAGGAAAAATAAGGGACTGATCAAGGCTACAAGTTAGTTCATTATGTGTTGATAAAACAGGAGCTAAAGCAATCCCCACCGTGGGCAAAAGGAAAGAATTGAGGCAGAATATATTCACCTCTCGCCATTCCGGGAATCTGTTTCTGGTATGACGAGAGGCGAGAGATTAACAATTACTTCCCTTCTTTCTTGCCTGGTTTTTTCATGTTTTTCTTTTCGTTTTTGCTGTCTCTGCCTTTAGCCATGATCTATCTCCTGTAATGATAAGTCTTGAGTTAACAGACGTGCTGTCACCCCTAATAGTATAGCATTTTTCGTGTCCAAGAAAGAGCAACTCGCGCGGTGTTAAATTATATGTAATAATCCTTTTTTCACCCGATTTTATAGATAAATTATGACACCTTCTTATCGTCATCTTTATACTGCGATACTACCAATTCGGTGGGCCGATTTAGATGCTTACAACCATGTGAATCATGCACAATATGCCATTTATATGCAGGAAGCTCGTATTGCTTGGCTGGAGGAAGTTGGAATACCGCTTGATAAACAGCCCGTTGTTTTTCCTATCGTTGATTTACATATAGTCTATAAAAAACCTTTATTATTCCCTGGCAATGTCCAAGTACAATTATTTACGGAGCAACCACAAGGTCGTAAATGGAAGATACATCATATATTAAGCCATAGCGATGATGTGACTGTTGAATGCGCTACTGGTGCTATTATTGCCGTTTGCGTTGATAGAGCCACGCAGAAAGTGGTGAATATTCCTGAGGAATTTTATCAAAAATTATGGGCCTCGGAGGCTTAACCTTCCAATTCGTCAAACGTTACATTGATAATAGGGTATTTTGCCTGCTCGCCAAAATCAAAATGCCACCATTCTGTAGCAAATGATTTTAACCCATGAGCGTTCATTATTGTATGAAACAGCGTACGGTTTTCTAAAATCCGTTGTGGTAAGTCCATATACGTCATATGAGCTTCTTCGGAAAAAGTGTCATAAGGCGTTGGCATAGCGAGCTCATTACCATCTGCGTTAACCAGCGTGGCATCAATGGCTGTGCCGCGATTATGATTAGAACCTGTGGTAAATGGATTGGCCACATATCTTTCATCAGGCATAATTTCCCATAGTTTAAATTGCGCGTCTAATGGGCGGAAGCAATCATAAACTTTTAAACGCAATTGATGTTGTGCTAAGTCAGCAACGACCTTTTTTAAAGGTTCCACTAAATCTTTGTGAATGTAACACGCTGGTTTGTCATAAATAACTTCTTGGGTGAAGTTATTTTTTGTAGCATAACGAATATCGAGTACAATATCGCTACTGACTTGACGAATATCAATGAGAGGAAATTTGTCCATGGCATTTACCGAAAAAGAAAGGAATATTGCCAAGATGCTAGCAAGCCAACAGGAGGCTTTGCAAGCATTTTTAATGACGGGCAAAAATTTCATTACCATTGCTCCTTGGATTGAGGGTTCCCTTGAGGATGTCCAGCAGCGTTTAGCCATCTATTATGACGCGTACCGTTGGCGGATGATAGAGATTTTACAAGTAGCTTACCCTAAGTTAGCAGCTTGGTTGGGGAATAATGATTTTGCGGAGTTGGTGATTGCTTATATTGAAACCCATCCTTCGCAACATATCTCTGCGCGTTATATAGGCGGTTATTTATCGCAATTTTTGCAGCAGCGCGGGCAGCCATTTTTAGCAGAGCTCGCTCAATTTGAATGGGCATTGGGGCACGTACTTGACGCGGTAGATAGCCCGCTTTTTACTACAGAAGATTTACACCACGTAACGGATACCGATTGGCCTACCTTATTATTATCATTACGCGCCAGTGTGCAATTAATTTCTTTACATTTTAATGCGCCTTTTATTTGGCAACAATTAGCAGAAAATAAAAGTCCATCAGCACCAGAACATCATGAAAAACCAATCACATGGGTTATTTGGCGTTACGAACAAACCGCTTATTTTGCATCATTAGATAATCCCAGCGCGCATATGTTTTCGTTATTACAGCAAGGATTATCTTTTGCTGATGTTTGTGAACAGTTATGTGATGATGTACCGAGTGAAGAAGTGCCACTATTTGCAGTAGGATTTTTACAACACTGGGTAACGCAGGATTGCATTTTTAAATTACCTTAGCTTAAAGGGGTGCGCACTTATATTTAAATAAATGCGGCATTGAAATACAAAATTCTAATGGAAATTACTTATGTCAAAAAATGGTAGGAAGGCAAACAAGAAAGCACATATAGGTCTTAGCCCCGTAAATAATGACTCTATTGAGGATGACATGGTTGATAGTAACGATCCAAAATTTGTGGAGGTTTACTATGAAAATGACATTTTCACTCTCGGGTTTTATCCTGCTATCAATGCAAATCAACTGGCAGCTTCATCTGCTTCTAGCAGTCAAGGAAACCATGAAACAAAGATTGTTGGTAGGGCGCCGGTTACCTGCATTTCTGGGGGGCAAGGTGATCATGTAACAGCGCATGGAATGATTGTAAGAGGCCTTGGCAATGCCATAGATACGTTTTCTGTTACAGGGGAGGATTTACCAACAAATATAAGAGATGTGAGAAAAGAGCTTTATAATCTAATGACTACAATTTGTCTATTTGGAAACTATGACACGCATTTCCCTCAAATCAGTGAAATATTGATTTGTTATAACAATAGCAGATTACATAAAACAGATATTAATGATTATTCAAGATTATCTGAAACTATCTATAAGGCGGCCGATTTACAAACTGTTGATCCCAAAGAGGCGCAAGACTTTTTAACCTTACATCATAAGGTGTTGAGTTATTTGATCAGCAGCAATTGTCAGGCTATTGCCAACCTGTTTTCTAGGATAATTGAACAGATACTTATTATCTATAATGGTTTGCCAAATGTTGCATTTGAAAAAATTCAGCGATTTGAGCCAGTAAAAGGTGAGGGGCCACGTGTTAATGCTGCTTGTAATTACTTGTCTGGGGTAAATAATCAATCTGTTCATGATGATATTAAGCAAAGAAATTTTGAAAGGATATCTTCAGCCTTGGCTAATATGTTTTTTTTCCCTGAGGTAACTGAGGAACTGGCTTGCGACCTTTTTGGTGTTACAAAACTTACTGCAGCAAAAATAACGAAGAAAAAAAAGGAAGGTTATGTTGCTGCAGTAAATAGATATGGGGCGCAAATAAATAACAGGGGAAAATTCAATAAAAGACTTTCAGAATTTTTAGCTCGCCATTTTATTCTTGCTGAGGCATGTTTCCCTGTCATGAAGAGTTTAACTGCTGCAGATAAGGAAGCAATCTTAAGACAATTTATTGAAATCACGATTGAAAAAAATTGGCCAAGTTATGCCTCTTCTGGGAAAACGAAAAAAACCCTAACAACGGCAAAAAATGAGCAAAATAAAATTATTCAAGATGTAATAAAAAAGATTCAGGATAAATACAAATTAAAGAAACGTTTTGAGGATTACCTAGAGGAGCAAGATATTCAATCATCGGATGATGAGGGGATGGTCAGCAATATAAAGAAAAATATTCTTAATATGTGGCAGTTTTTTCAACAGAAAAATAATAATGGAAGCCAAAGAAAAGGAAAATCAGTTAAAAGAGAAGATAGTGATGCAGAAGAAATTGAAACCAGTTCAAAAAAAGCAAGCAGCAAGAAGGGCGCTGGTTTTTTTACAACTATTAGGAAAAAGCTTAGTCCTGGCAAAAAATGACGTTCTCGGTATTATTAAATAAACAATTAATCCAGCCACATTGGGTAAAACAGGATTGTATGCGGCAATTGCATGGTCTGGAATGAGTAATATAACCATAAAACAAGGAAGAATAAATGAAAATTAAAACTCTTATATTCACAGCATTAATTGCGATAAGCACATTTGCGATAGCAGATACCAAAATGCCTAGTGAACCAACCGATACTACTAAACAAAAAAATGCCGATGTACTGCATATGTTACCTTTTACAAACACAGCAGATTTTTCAGCCACAGCAAAAGATCTAGTAAGCAAATCCGATTCATTAACTATCCACAACGCAAAAGGGAATGTGGTGTGGAATCTGGATGCTTATCTTGCTTTCTCAGGTAATAATAAGCCCGCGCCAGATTCTGTTAATCCTAGTTTGTGGCGTCAAGCACAACTAAATAATAGCTATGGGTTATTTAAGGTAACAGATAAATTACATCAAATACGCGGTTATGATCTTGCTGTAATGAGCATTATTGAAGGGAATACCGGTTATATTGTTGTTGATCCTTTGACTTCTACAGAAGTAGCAAAAGCCGCTATGGATTTGGTGTATGAAAAGCTCGGTAAAAAACCTATTGTCGCTGTCATTTATACTCATAGCCATTTAGATCATTTTGGTGGGGTAAAAGGCATAATATCAGAAGACGATGTAAGTAATAAAAAAATAAAAGTTATTGCTCCTAAAAACTTTATCAATGAAGCGGTTAGTGAAAATGTTATGGCAGGTAATGCCATGTCACGTCGCGCGATGTATATGTATGGTGGATTATTACCGAAAAATGCTTTTTCACAAGTCGATGCAGGATTAGGTAAAGGAACATCAGTAGGAAATATCACCTTAATTTTACCTACTGATTTTGTCAATGAAACAGGCCAAAAGATGACAATTGATGGTGTGGATTTTGTTTTTCAATACACGCCAGATACAGAAGCTCCTGCAGAAATGAATTTCTTTTTGCCACAATTTAAAGCACTTTGCATGGCAGAAAATGCAACGCATACCATGCATAATCTTTATACATTACGTGGTGCTAAAGTGCGTAATGCTAAAGCATGGGCAGACGATTTACATGAAGCTATTGCCTTATTTGGCGAAAAAACAGAGGTTATCTTTGCCTCTCATCATTGGCCAACATGGGGAAATGAGCAAGCCATCACCTTTTTGAAAAAACAACGTGATATGTATAAATTCCTACATGATCAAACATTGCGTTTAGCCAATCAAGGTTACACCATGAATGAAATTGCGGAAATGATTAAATTACCGGAAAGTCTTAGTACAGAATGGTATAACCGCGATTATTATGGAACGGTTTCCCACAATGCAAAAGCAGTTTATCAATGCTATTTAGGTTGGTTCGATGGTAATCCTGCTAATTTATCCCCTCTACCTCCCGTAGAAACCAGCAAAAATATGGTTGAATATATGGGTGGTGAAGATGCCATATTAGCAAAAGCGCAAAAAGATTTTGATTTAGGGAAGTATCGTTGGGTAGCGCAGGTTGTTAATCATGTTGTATTTGCTAATCCTAATAATCAAAAAGCAAAAGATTTATTAGCGACGACTTATGAGCAATTGGGTTATCAAGCAGAAAGCGCGCCATGGCGTAATTTTTACCTTACCGGCGCAATGGAGTTACGTAATGGTGTTAGACCGCTAGAATCACCTATGAACAGTGCTTCGCCAGACTTTGTTCGCGCTATGCCATTGCACTTATTCTTCGATTTTATGGCGATAAAATTAAATGGCCCTGCAGCTGAAGGTAAGCATATTATTTTAAATCTTATTTTTCCAGATGTTAAAGAAAACTATACAGTAGAGTTAGAAAACTCGGTGCTCAATTACACGCGGAATAAAATACATGATAAAGCAGATGCCACTATTACCTTAGATAGGCAATTGTTAGATCAGTTGGCCTCTAAACAAGTCAGCCTCGAGGATGCTAAGAAATCAATTAAAATTGATGGTGATAGCAAAAAAGTTCAAGAGTTTTTTGCTTTACAAGATAATTTTAATGAGTGGTTTAATATAGTAACTCCGTAATACAGCTCGTAACAATTGTAACCTTGCTGGTACTTTACTCCATTAAGGGTACAGCATTCCTACCGTATATTGCATTCCCCATGAATATTCATTATAATGAAAATAGATTAATCTTATTTAATCACCCCTGCTAGAGTTGAATAACTGGCAAAAAGGAAATTTTCTTTATGGACAGCATATTTTCTATAGTGACTCGCCTATTGTATTTAGGTTGGGGAAAATTAACTTCATTCAGAAGAAAAACAGAACTAGAAATAAAAAGCATTAATTTTTCTTCCGTAGACTTAACATTTAATATAGGTGAGCGCAATCAAAAAACGGCAGCATACCATCTAACTTTGCAACAAATAACATCCCCGGCGCTCTACAATCGTTTGAATGAAAACAGCAGAGTTATCATATTGTACTTCAAGGATCGCCAAAAACTTCTTGGCGAGATTGCTGATTTTCATCAGACTATCGGACATGATGATTCTCAAAATGAAAATAGCTAGCTCTCCCATTTGTTGATACGATAGGGTAATATAGTCGCATAAAAACATTAACTCGACTAAACCCATGCGTGATAAATTATTAAAAAGCAACTCAGCGGTATTAAATAAGCGATTAACCCAACTGATGAAGGAAAAGAACTTCACCATTACTAAATTGTCAGAACAAACTGGCGTTGCGGTGGGAAGTATCCAAAAAATGCAGGTTGATCCGACTTCTAACCCAACTATGTATTCATTATGCGCTATATCACGTGTTTTAAAAACGACGGTTAGTTATCTTATTGGGCAAAGCCCCGATGCCACGGGAAAACAAAAAACAGTAGATGTTTTTAAATGGTTGCCTAGCGATTTTATTCATCAAGAATTTACCTTGGATGTTTTTTTACAAGAATTAGGCCAACCTTGTAAAACAGCACCTATCAGTATTGCCCTGAGTAGTAAAGCATTTGCTTTGCTGGTAGAGGATGATGAGATGTTCCCTTTATTTCCAATGCACAGCATATTGGTTTTTGAACCCAAATGGCAGCCACAACACGGTAGTTATATTTTAGTTAAGCTAACTAATAATAAATCCCCTGTTGTCAAACAACTGCTAATAGAAAAAAAGCAGAATTTATTACTATCGGTAAGCCCGCTCGCAAAAAAGAAAGATACTCTTTTATTAAACCCCTCTGACAAAGTAATGGCTACACTGGCGCAGGTTCAGTTTTCACATTAAGCTTTCTTTCTAAAAAATTAATTTGATAAATAAATATTTTTTTAATTTTCCTATTGCATATTAAAATTATGTTCATTATAATGAATAAATCTGGGCTAAAGGATTGGCACTTTTTATGAACTATCAAAATGATAGCAGGGATGCACAAAATAAATTTCCTTTTTTCATATTAAATAATATGTTAGATCGCATGTTAGGGCATGTCTATTGGAAAGACAAAAAGGGTGCATATTTGGGGTGTAACTTGGCTCAGGCAAAATCATTGGGGCTTAAATCACCTACTGAAATTATTGGTAAAACAGATTATGACTTATCACCTGATGCGCAAGCTGATAACCTTACAAGGGAAGATCAAAATATTATGAAAACAGCACAAGCAAAAACAATTGAAGAGGTTGTGACCTTAGAAAATGGGCAGCAAGCTATTTTTTTATCGCATAAATTTCCTATTTTTGAGCTGGATGCACAAGTTGCTGGTATTTTCGGCATCTCTTTTAACATAACGCAACAAAAAGAAGCAGAAGAACGAGAAAAGATTGCCCTAGCTAAAGCAAAAACTGAAGAGGAAACTCGACGTGCAGTGATGATTTTGGTAGGTAGTATGGCTCATGATATGCGTACATCACTTATTATGCTGAATTTATTGTCAAATAAAATTAGTGAAGTATTGCCGGTTTTTACGGAGGCGTACCAGCTGACCATTTCAAGGAATTTACCACTTTCAAAAACACTTTCATCTGAGCAATTTGAAGTTTTTTCTACGATGACGCACGTGCTAAATAAAGCAATTATTGAAATGAATAGTTTTGTTAACGATAGTTTAACGACTATAACAAGCGTTTTGACAAATAATTTAACAAAAGAGGAGCTTGTTACTTGTTCGATTGATTATTGTGTGCGAAACGTACTTCAACGTTACTTATTTAAAGATAATGAGCGAAGGCTTGTTCATTGGGATAGAGATTATAATTTCGAATTTAAAGGCAATCCCATTTTGTTTTTTCGTATAATTTTCAATTTGATTGAAAATGCATTATGTCGTATTCGTGCGAAAGGGGGAGAAATTTATTTATCGGCAGATAGTAACGATAAATTTAACTTTTTTAAAGTAAAAGATACGGCAGGTGGTTTATGCTCTGAAACCACCAAAAACATATTTTATGCGTTTAGCAATAATCAGGAGGGTAACCATATTGGTTTGGCCTTTTGCAAATTAGCTATGCAGCGGTTTGGTGGAGATATCATATGTTACAGTATTGATGGCGAGCATACTGAGTTCCAATTACAGTTTCCAAAATGTTAATAAAGAGCATTTCTTATAAACTTACGTTTTCTTGTGGCTCTCGAACTCCAAACCTCACGAGCACCAATCGTAAACTAATCAATATGAAGAGTTAAAGAGCATTTAAATACAATCCGATTCGATGTTTTTGTAGCCTGAGGAACTTAATGAAATCAATGTTACGACAATACCCCCCTCTCTAAGTGAATCTCCCAAAAGGGCCCTAGTTTAACCCCGCAGCGTGGCGTATAATTACACTTTCGCCTCGGTGGCACAGGGGATAGCGCGTCCCCCTCCTAAGGGGAAGGTCATAGGTTCGAATCCTATCCGGGGCACCAGTTCATGATTTTAATCCTTACACTCACGGTCTTTTGACAACCAGCCTCTAACATTTCTTTAGTCCGCTGATGTAGATGAGTGATGCAACGGCAAATAAACTTTAGGCGAGAAGCTATTTGAAAGAATCCTCGAACATAGATTACAGTAAACAAGGCCATGGATAGTCTATGTCAATATTTGGATGTCTTGCTTCTGCCTCATAACAACCATGCTTATCTCTTAGCATATCAATCCATGTTAAGCATTCTCTAGCAAGATAGCTCATCGTCAAATTTTCTGTGATAGCACTATCAGGACAGCCATCTATTTTTAAGTGACTGTCCCTATATTACAGCGCGAACTAGGACAGTTGCCAAGATATGTTCTTTTATTGGTGAACAAGGCTAAGGCTGATCTATGCCAATATTTGGATGTCTTGCTTCTGCCTCATGACAACCATACTTATCTCGCAGCGTATCAATATATGTTAAACATTCTTTAGCAAGATAAATCATCGACGAATTCTCTGTGATTAATGCAAAAATTTTACTTCGTAACTGAATGGATGGTCTACTGAAAGATTCGTATGCTCCCGGGCACTCTCTACTTCCTTTACGAACAATCACCGCATGCTTTATTGCACACCTCAATATTTCATCTATCCGTCGCCTAGACAATGCATACCATTCGATCAGTTTCATAATATCAGTCTCTTCTGCAACTTCTGAAAGTACTTCTTCAAGAAATTGTTTCTCTCTATCCGTAGCTAATTTTTCATACATATCGTAGATAATCGAACGACAACTAGAGTGATTCTTAACAGATTCCGCAAGTTTTTTTACAAAACTGTGCTTCTGCATCTCAACCTTTCTTATGTTCAATCTACCATCAGAAATTAGATTTAGAAGCTTGCTTATAGATGAGATAGTGTCTCGTTATTAGATTATGTTGGAGTTATATTCTTGCTCCTCCTAAGGGGAGGGTCATGGGTTCGAATCCTATCCGGGTCGCCATCATTCCGCAATCTTAATTCAAGCCAATGTAGTAATACTATAAGCGAGAATACTCTACTACTACTATCAGGACAGTCATCTATTTTTAAGTGGCTGTCCCTATATTACACTCTTAAGGTCTCATTGATTGGCTTTCTGTTGTCTCGTTTCCTACTGGTTCGTAAGATTCCTTACGAACTCTAGAGCACCCTTTATTTTGACTGCAATAGTAATAGGTTAGAGGTTTATCTACTGTACGGTTATTAAGTATAATCGGTGAGGCATCTAAATCTACTTTAACTGTATCTTTATATTTAAAAGTACTTTCAAACCAATGATTAGCAGATGAACCCCAAATACTCATACTTACAAGGCGATGACTCACTTTTATATCAAATTCAAAAGCTCTCTGCTCGCTATCTATAACAAATTCTGTTTGAGTTGCAAATGTGAAAGATGAGCTTGCAGCTCTGGTTGGCATATTAAAATAATCAGGAGTACGTCCATACCAATGCATTGAATAATCAGCGTTCAAGTAGTTATAATCATAATGGACTCCTCCCTCCCGATAGGATTGTTCCATTCGACAAATATGCTTACCTCCGCAAATACCAATATTTTTTTCCCTAACATTTCTTTCTCAAATATAAAATCATTGAATTTAATTTTTTTCATAGTAGAAGACTCAAATCTACTAGTAAAACTAGCTGTGGGATTTAAGTTGTGAGCTTGTCCTTCTGTTAAAGTAGATTCATTTTGTTTATTTGTTCCTTTAAGAGTTGATTCACTGTCATGATTTCTTACTGATAATTCTAATGCCTGGTTTTCGATAGGAACTGACTCCACAGAAATTGTCACTTCATCTTGATAAGGAAAAACTATACTAGGTGTCTTTTCTAACCCAGATAAGAGACTAGGAACGCCAAACATAGCAGTTGCGCCAATTTCTAAATACATTTGCCTCTCTTCTTCTTTATATTCAAAGCTGTAGGCAGGTTTTATTTTAGCGGGCTCTGGGTATTCTACCCAGGCAGTAACGGGTTTATTCACATTTAATAACCGGGCATCACTCTGAGCGGGCTCATTCCTCCATAGCCCTGAACCATTGGCAAAGTGCCAATTTTTATAATAAGGGTTCCACAAAATGCCTTTTTCATGCTTGGTTTCTTTTTGCATTTTAGCACTCCTGCAGCCATTAAAACTAAGATTAAAAAATTGTCAATATTAATTTAAGTTAACATTGCATGTCGAGCATCGTCAAGAATTTAAAATTATTCCACAAAACAAACATCATGGGTTTCGCTAACGGCTTGCAACAGACTATTAGGACACCCATTTTATTTTTATATTTTAAAATTTGATTGTTAGCAGCTTAAAATTAATTTAGAAATTATCACTAAGCCATAGCAACAGAAAAAAGTTTTAGAGTTGTAAAGAAAACACAAACGTTTCATTCAACTGCGGAATAAATACATCGTATCAACTAATTGATAATTTTCTAGAAGTTGAAAAAAATATTATTTATGCAGCTTTAGGATATAATAAGCGACTACCCGACAGTCCTTTGCTCCATTTTTTTCCAAAATTCTGGTTAAACTGTCTTAGTTGCGCAATAGAACCCGAGGCTGATTTAAATAAATTTCTATAGTTTTTGACGACCCTAAAAAAGCTAGAGGGGTTAATGCCAATCTGTTGTAAAATAGGGGTAATATGTTCGGGAATATAACCGGGTTTATCGGTGCGGATAGCGCGGCCGGTAGCATCTGCTAGTTCAAGATATGAAAGCAGTGGCATGGGGATAATTGACTGAACATCGTTAGACTCTGTAGCTGAAAAAGGAACTAATGAAGAAGGCTGAGCTATTTCTTTTTCATCGACAAACTTTGATGGTTTTTTTGCCAAGGTAAATAACCGTTCTTGTACCGAAGTAAAATCAGAACTATCAAGGCTATCACTAACACCTGCTCGAATGGGATTTAAATCTACATATACCATGCAAGTCAGTAATGCTTTAACATCTAATAACGCCTGACTTTTAAAACGACCTTCCCAAAAATGACCATGGCAATCATCTTCTGCATTGGCCATGCGCGCAATTTTCTCATTCATGCAGCGCATAAACCAACTAATACTAGTCAAATTATTGCGACATTGTTCAATCAAATTATTAATAGCAATTTGCTCATTTTCGGAGAGTAATTCTCCAGACTGATATTTTTTAATCAAAGAATTACCAGCAAAAAGCATGTTCCAACGCTCAATAATTTCGGCAACTGTCCAATTATTAGCGCGATTAAGATCAACATGTAAAACTACATGATAATGATTACTCATGATAGCATAGGCACAAATATTTACTGCAAAAATACTACTTAATCGCTTTAATTGTTCAATAATCCAGTCGCGACGATGGGAAAAATCTTTTCCTGTTAATTTATCTTGTCCACATAAATAAGCCCGCCTGACGCAACGCGCTATGCAGTGGTAGTAGGGTGTTATGTTTAAGTCGATTTGTCTTTGACGGGCGGTGGTCATAAAAATCCCCCATGAAATATTCATATAAGAATATATCGAGGCGCTACAATAGTCAATAGAGAATTATGGATGTCCTAATTCTTCTCAATTTAATGCGAGCAGAACATATAGAAAATTCTGGTATAGCATTTGCTGCAAGCTGAAAATGAAGAGGACCACTTCATTTAGCAATTTCCTCTGCTACCATCGGGTAATATGGCATTACATACAATGGCATGCGTGAGTTGCTCCTCAGTAATTTTTGCGTTAAGTAAATTGGCGCCAGTAAAATTAACATTAGTGAGGCTAGCATGAGTAAAATCAGATCCCATTAATTGTGCGCTGGTAAAATTAGTATTTTTAAGATATGTGTTTATGAATAATGCACGTTTTAGTTCGGTGTCACTGAAATCCGTGTCTTCTAGGGCTGTGCCTGTAAAAATTGCATCATCTATCTTTGCTCCACGAAAATTACTATAATTTAAACCCGAACCAGTGAAATTGACAAGCTCTCCTTCATTACCAGTAAATGTAAAATAAGGTAAATCACTATAAGTGATATTGATCAACTGTACTTTAGAATTTTTGATAGTAAAGTATTCACCTTTAATAGCATATAAAAAAGCAAAAGTTAAATCTAATCTATCTATTATAGTGCCATAGACATAGCTTGCAGAAATATTGGCATTATAATGCGTAGGATCATATAAAGTATCAGGAGAAAGCACAGCGTCATTTAATGTGCACAGTACACAAAAATTACGCGTATTAAATAGTTCAACATGTTTAGGATTAGGTTCCATTTGTTGATCGATGAGTGGAAGTAACTTTGCATTTGTAATGGTCGAAATAAATAGTGTGGTAAGAAACAAGGTGATTTTTTTCATGGTAGCAATCCTGTTTGGAAGAGGTAAAAAATTCTAAATTGGATTTTATGGGCTGTCAATTCATTTTTGAATTATTTTTATATAAAAACAAGTAGCCTTGATGAAACGAAGTGACATCAAGTGGGGGGAGGGCGGCAAACCCTGATGTCATTTCGTTTCATCAGGGTATCATTATATAAAAAGGTACACATAGCTTCATGATAAGTATGCAGGCAGTCTATGAGGAATTCATATAAGAATACTTAGAGCTGCCAAAATAGTCAATAGAGAATTATGGATGTCCCAATTCTTTTCTAGTCTCAGCACCATCTTGTCTATACACATTATTTTTGCTAACAGCCCTATCAGTACAGTCATCCAAATTTCTATGCCTAAAATTAAAAGCCTGTCCTGATAGTTTTCCTCCAACAAAAACTTTATTCATATCATTGTTATCTTCAAGTACAATAATGAGAATCATGGATGTCCTAATTTATTTGTTATATAGGAGTTATTATTTTGTATGGTTTTAATTTATCATGTGCAACACAAGCACTGAAAGAAATAAAAAAACGTTTTCCTTATGGTGCTCTTAATACACAAGATGCTACTGAATTGATGATGCAATCTCCTGACGGTATAACCCTATTTGCTGAGCAGTGGAGGATGGTGAAGGAACTTTATATAAAATATCCAATTTTATCTTTAGAGACTTTTAACCAAGAATATGCATCATTACTAGGAGCAACTTGTGACTATTTAAGTCAATTTGCTATGCAATTTATGTTAAATAAATACCCTTCCGTGACAGTGGAAATGGTTTATCTTGATTCTCATCACTTACTCGTAATTGGTAGAAAACTTGATTCAAATCCTGAAGATATTTCTACGTGGGGGCCAGATACTGTAATTGTAGATCTTTGGGCACAGGATATTTATAAAGCGGAAGATTTTTACCAGCATCGTAACAAGGCAAAAATTATGCGAATTATTGATGTGGAGAAACAAAAGATTGATGAAAGTACTAGTTATTTGAATGGGACTCCTAAAATATCATTTGATATCACATTAGCCGTATTACAACTTGTTAACGATCCTCGTTTAAATGTGATGCTTAATCACTATAAGCAATATATGTTTGCTACCTATAATTCAGAAAATATAGATGTCTGTTTGCGAAATGCTGCTAGTAAAGGAGCTTTAGAACATACAAGACTATTAATTAATCGACTTAGTGCAAATATTAATGGTGTCTCTGCGTCAAAGCCATTCACAGCTTTGGATTGGGCGAGCCAAAACAATCACCAAAAATGTGCTGCTTTTTTAAAGGCAGCAGGCGGGGAAAGGTATGCATCGCTACAAAACAGGCCAATGCATAATTTATCCTCATGATTAAGTCCCGTTGATTAACTTAACAGGAGAAAAAGGGGGCGGCTATAATATTAAGATTATTAGGACACCTATCTTATTTTTTATTAATAAAAGAGGACAGTCATCCTGTTTTTATAGAGAATAATAACTATCCTGATAGTTCTTCTTAGCCGAGATGATCATTGATAACCTGCAGATCATCAATTATTGACTAGTTTAATAACTTCAATTACTATAGAAATAGTCGATGTAATCTAGTCAATCACAAGAGAAGCAGTACTATGAAATTAAACGTATTATTAATCGGTCCTTATGATGCAATGAAGATGGTGTTGGCAAATAAAATGACCTCATCTTCAGCTAATGGCGGAAGATTTCAGGTTATTAATACCTCTGGTCAAGAGAGGCATTATACCCCAAGTTATTTAAAGACTGTTATTGAGTCCTCTATAAATAAAACGCAAGTAGTTGTTATTTGTTTTAATGGGGGTAAAGAGCTTTCCTTATCCGAGGCAAAAAGACTTTATGCGGCCTTTAAAGATTCTAAGGGCGGTTGCAAAATTATTTTAGCTGGGGTTAGGGAAAGCGAATCTGAATTAGTGCCAGCAGTAAAAAATGAACTTGAGAGTTTCATCGCGCAGACGCAATTGCCTTTTCATTTTATTGTGATAAACAGTATAGTGGAGGATAATCATATTGCGGAACTATGCGCACGCGTTATTACACTTGCTCCAGAAGAGCCATTACTTCTAGAGTCCTCAGCTAATATGGCCCAATTGGCTAGGGCTGGGATGGGTAATTCTCCTGCATCTCCATTAACCACTTCATTATCCCTAAATTTACCCGCAAGCGAAGCAACTATTTCGAGAACAGAAACTAATGAGGCTTTAAAAAAGAAAGCTCCTCCGCCAATAACAGTAATAATAAATAAGCCCGTACAGCATCAACCAGAAGAAGAGCGTAAACAACCTCTTTTAAGAATGAAAAAGCTTGATGATGCAAAAGGAAACGGTAATAGAGCAACTTAGATTAAAGCAAGATAAAAAACCAAGCCCAACAAGTCCGCTAGCTCCAAATAGGAAGAGCCCAGGTTTAAAATAATCAATTTGAGTGGTGTTTTATCCTAATAATTCTTTACTTTTAATATCATGGGAAATAAAGGACAGCCATCTATTTTTAGATGGCTGTCCTGATATTACTATCATCCCTTTAGCTTACGAGAAAACTCTACTTTTCACGCCAGCTATTTTTGAGGAGTATTAGTGTTTTTTGCGGGTATTGCCAATACAGGCGCTGTAGATAAGTTCTTTTTTAACTGGTCGATAGGGCTAAGAATAGTTGGAATCATGTTCCAAAAATAGCTAACAGGATCTTTGGTCAGCTCAGGCGCTTGGGCTAATAAGCAATCAACTCCCTCTGTTTTTGAGGCGCGCTCTATAAAGTATTGTTTAATAGCAGCAGGTTGCGGTCTAAAGTGGTCTCTAATAAGATCGTGTTGCGGCATTCCGTTAAAAAAATCTGTTGCTGCTTGTACGTAATAATCCTGCCGTTTTCTTAAATGAGTTGGATCCTTTCCATCTTGATGATAGTGATTAAGATCACCGTACAGATTTGACCCATCAATAATTGCTTTATTTAAAAGTTCAACAAAGGCTCGTTGATTTTTTTCGTCATTCACCAAGTCAACAAGCTTATCTAGAGCTGAATCATAATCACCGCTGCCCCATTGATCCTTCTGTGATAGTCTTACCTTAAAAAATTGTTTTGCATAAGCAATTAATTCGCTATGATTCGTCATAAGCATTCTCCAAAAATCAGGGTACTTAATAATTACTCCGATTACTATAATAAATAGTTAGTTAAATGTCAAGTCCGATGGCAGACATCCATAGCTTTGATTCTGTTATCAATATGTTCTAAATTATTTCTGAATATTCTTATAGAAACTATCAGGACATCCACTATTCGCATCATGCTTGCTTAAGGCTTACAAAAATATAATGCCTGTCCTTTTTTAAATACTTTTTTATTATAGATACAAAAATATAGTTATGAGCCGCACTTGTTATCATACTGTAAGAATAAAATAATCATAATTATCGGTAGTCATGAAAGTATTGAATATATTTTTTCTTAAAAGCTTAAGTAATTATTGTGTATACTAATCTGATTTCATACTGGACATGCACCTATAACATTTACTTATTTAAGGGATAAAAAAATGGTTACGTTATATTTGGCGCTATATTTTGCTAATGATGCTTATAATACTCAAACAGATGATTTGGCTTCTTTACCAGGGTGGCGTTTACTTGAAACATCCGGTGGAAAATCGATTAATGATAGTTTCCATGGTTATTTCGGTAAAGCTTATGAAAATACAGAGACTGGTGAAATTGTTATTGCCCATAGAGGTACGGTTTTACAAGAAACGAAAACATCAAACAGTTTTACTACACCTGTTGGGAATTTAGGAAGTGATACTCTAATTTTTTTACGCCAGCTCCCTCCAGAAACCCGCTTGGCTTTAGAGTTTTCAAAAAAAATTACTGAAGCTTATCCTGGGCGAAAAAAAACACATGCGGGACATTCTTTAGGTGGTTATCATGCACATATTTGTGGTCATTTACTTCAGGATACCGTAATTGCTTTTGATCCGCCAGGCTGTTTATCTGTATTGAAAAAATGGCAGTTTAATCAACAGCAATGTAATAATCATTATACTTTTACTCGAGTCAGAAATTTAGTAAATGGTGTTGATCAACATGTAGGAAAAGTATATACCCTTGATCCGAACTATAAACTACCCGCTGGCAGGTTAATCACACAATCAATTATTACATTGAGAACACATATGCTAGAAAATTTTTTCGCAGTGATATCGCCAGATACGCTATCACCTGCGGAAAGCATACCTGATTTTTTTCATTTATTAAGTACAACAGAAGAATTATTAACAGGGGAGCGCACCACCATGAAAATGTTCAGCAAAGTTGATCCTAGTAAAGAATTGCTCAAAGATGTTTGGGTATTATCTTTCCTAAGTAGCAAGTCATTAATTGGCCATGCAAGGTTAGTGATTGAAGGAATAAATGACGATGGTAATTTGTATTTTTTAATGGCTGACATTCAAGCTGAAGCAGATAATGCGCAAGCATCTTCAAGCAGTTTTGCTTACCTTAAAAATATTAAGGGAAAAATTACTGAAGTGAGAGTGTATGAGAAAAATGAATATGACGATATGGATTTAGAAATTATTCGCGACTCCTTTAATAATAACTGGTATGCAAAGAAAGAGGATGTGCAAAAAGTGATAGATTCTATTAAAGAAGACAGCACTTTATGTGACAGAATAACGCGAGAATTAATTGAGATAGAACGTACTCCTGATATAAGTGACACAGAAAAAGCGCGATTACAAACAGCAAAACGCCAAGAGTATTTGCCTTATCAACTTGCTGGTAAACATACTTCGTTTAAAAATAATAAGGGAGATAATTGTACTACGTGGGTAGAAGCCAAGCTCAATCTTGCTAAAGTCGGTAACGGTGCAAAGCTTACAGATTCGGGTAAAGCCGTACCTCTATTTCACGCGTGCGTCACGATGTAATAATTATGAATGAAATAACAATTCGCTTTTGGGCAAAAGAAAAAGATAATGCCGGTCATATTTCTTTACAAACCTTTCGAGGTGGTGAAAACAATAACGGGATTTATGCGAGCTTTTGGCCAAAAGCAACGGTTAATAGTTGGTATAATAGTCCAAGCAGTTTGTTCCGGCGTAGTCAGCCATCCTATTGCAGTCAACAAAAACACGTAATGAGCCATCATCACACTCTTGCTGATGATCTGACGGCCGAACAAAGACAGCCTGAGCTAGAAATAACGCTAACCTGTTTAGATGTTGATGCTATTAATGAAGCCTATGAAGCGATAGTAAAAGATGCGAGCTTACGATGGACTTTATTAGGTGGCTCAAATTTTTTTGGTGGCGCTAATACGGCCACCTGCAGTAGTTTATGTGCAAGGCTATTAATGGCAGGTGGTATTAATGATCTTTTTGTGCAACCTGTAGATAAACTCTCTTTAGCAAATTATCGATTTCATCGCGCATTAAGAGCCAGTGCTCGCCAAGCGTCTTTTGGCACAAACGATATATTTTTTTATGCGAACTCCTATGAATTTGGGGTTCAACCAGGAAAAGAATATTTTGGCACTAATTTTGTAGGGCTTGTATCAAATCCCAAACCTATTGATGTTATTAATTTTGTTGTTAAAGCTTTTAAGATAGAGCGGCAATTAATACAATGTGTAGAGCCTTGCGAAATAATAGTAAATGCCAATAATCAATTTGAAGTTAATCCTAATTATGCTATCGATGAGGGTTCACCCACTAAGCAGGTGGAAGATAAATATCTGGCTATAAAGCGTCTTCTTCCACAATTTTCTTTTGGAATTTTTGCGCCTTTATTTTTCAGTCAGCGCGAAGTGATTGATCATCATGCGGATGCTCTTAATAATGGCAATGTCGAGTTATCGGAAAGGATTAACTTCGCGCAAAGGATAATTTTTTTCGGTGCCTTGAAAAAAAGATTGCTACATTTTGCAAGAAATTATATTAGCCCAACTAATTATCTTGAGACACATATAACTACAAAAGCGAATTTCATATCCTATCGCGTAGGCGATCTACAAACTTTACATCGATATTTGGCAAAAATTACTGAATTATTTTCACCTATAACCGATCAGGCTTCATTTTCTAGACAATTGTACGATTTAGATAAGATCCTTAACATACAGCCGCATGACGATGAATTAGTGGATTTGATGCAATATGAGGAATATATGAATAAAAACCCATTCTCTACTGTTAGAGGGCTACGGCGTGTACAACCTGTTTAATTTAAATAGAGAGTGAGTGATATTATGAATTCAGTAATTATTCGGGTATGGGCAAGGAAAGGAGATAATGTAGGTCATGCCTCTTTGCAAACACGACGAAATGGAGTAGACAGTAAGTATGTAAGTTTTTGGCCAGCAGCAAGCACGAGAAGTTTCTACGCTAATAGCTGGTTTTACCGATCGGAACCCTCTTATTGTAGTCAGCAAGAACATAATGCAAGTCACATCCACACCTTGGCTGATGATATTACAGCAGAGCAGCGACAAGCGGAATTTCAAGTTGAGCTGACTATTTTGGATGTAGATGCAATAGAAGCAGAGTATGAAAAAATTGTACAAGAGGTCGCCGAAAATAAGCTAAGTTGGTCGTTGCTAGGCGGTAGTAATTGGTACGAAAATTATACTCAAAGTACCTGTAGTCTCTTATGCGCACGTTTATTAATTGCGGGAGGAATTAATGATTTATTTATAAAACCAATAGAACATTATGATTTAGCAATTTATTTTGGTACATATGAAACTATGGAGAGGTTCGGATGGGGCATGCCAGAATATTCTTTTCAAGTCCCAGAAAATGCTGAACCTATGGGAAGAAAGCAATTTTGGTTATATATCGAATCATTTCGATGGGAATTTGCTTTAGGTAGCTCTTTTGTATCTCGGGTTTTTAGGCCAAAGCCATTTGATATTGCACTTTTTGCTGTAAAAGCATTAAAAGCGGAACACGAGCTAAAAACAAACAACCCGTATATTCTGCGACAAAATGGTCATTTTATAATAAATCCTAGTCCACCCGAGCTACCAACTGAAATAAAAAGTGCTGAAAGTGTATTGAGAAGCCTCCATGAGATTTTACCTAAATCTAAAGGTTCATTATTAGTATTCCAATACAACAATGTGGTTAATTTTCATTATGATCACTTTATTTTAAATAGCAGGTTTTTTCAACAAGGCTTCGATCGAGGTTATGGAATTTATCCAGCTTTAGAGCCAGACGCCTATTTTAGGTGTCGTATTGGTCAGTATTTGGAGCAACATAATATATACATAAATCTCCCTGATCAAAAAATGCGTACCCAACCCGGGTGGTATGCTAAATATTTCCTCAGTATAAACGGTGTACATGATATTCACACACTTCGCGCCGCACAAAAAGCAGAGTTAGCGTTTTGGCAGGAAAATTGCGAACGTACGGTAATTTATCGGCACAATGGGCGCGTTGAGCAAGGGTTGAAAGTGTTTAAGAAAGAAGATCCTAATTTCCATCGGGCATTAGCGCCGCGTGATCCGAAAGCGTGTACTATCAGTTAATAAATTAGTATACGACAAAAGAGGACAGGCATCTTATTTTTAGTAGTAATTAATTGGCTGTCCTCTCAGCTTTTTCTTGTTTCGGCAAAATAAACTATCAGGACACCCACTATTCGCATCATGCTTGCTTAAGGTTTACAAAAATATGATGCCTGTCCCTTTTTTAGTCCTTTTTTAATATGTTATGCCTGTCCTTTTTTACTCTTTTAAATGTCTTGAATTTGTGACCTTTAAAATTTCATTGAATCATTTACTACCAGCTCCTAAACCACCTAGCACGTTTTCGATCATCTGGCGGGCTAGGGAAGCTAACGTAGGATTTGAGTACTTATAATACGGCAACATGATTAGGGCGATTGATAAAGCCCAACCTCGGCCTCTTTCCCAGGTGTCATTATCAATATGTTCTAAATTATTTCTAAATATTTTTATAGAATGCGGCTTAAATAAACTCCAAGCGATAATGAGATCGCAAGCAGGATCTCCTATGCCAACATCAGAAAAATCGATCACAGCGCTTAGGCGATTGTTTTGAACTAAAATATTTCCAGGTAAAAAATCCCCATGTACCCATACGGGTTCTTTATTCCATGATGGGGTATTTGATAGCTGATTCCATAAGGAAGTAACGGATGAAACATCAATATCTCTTTCTAATTCACCGATAGCTTTTTGGGTTTCCACGTCGCGTTCTTTTAGGGAAATTCCACGTCTAGAAGAGGGTCCTTTAGGTAACCCTATCCCATGTAGCTCATTTAAGAAACAGGCCAAATCTTTAGCTAGAAGCTCATATTCATTTTCATGCTCATAATGTGGATTATGGCCTTCATTCCATTTGGCTACAATCCAAGACCAAGGGTAGGATTTATCGGGCCTGCCTTTAAACACAGGTTCAGAAAGAGGGGTTTTCATAAATTCAGCAATCTTAGGAATCCACTCGTATTCTTTATTAATGCTTTCAGTTGCCCAATCGATGCGAGGAAGACGAACGACATATTCATTGCCTAAACGAAATAATGCATTGTCCGTCCCACTTGATAGAATAGTTTTTAACGGTAGATTGGCCCAATGAGGGCACTGATTTTTAAGAAGTGCATGGACAAGAAGCTCGTCTATTTCGAGCTCATTCTTATGCATTTTGGCCATGATTTTAATTACATCCTTAAAGCAAGCATAGCCTTGATGGAACAAAGAGTTACATCAAGGCTTCAGTTGTTAAGGTGATACAGGATCCTTGATTTCATTTCGTTCCATCAAAGCTACGGATACTAATTCTTTACTTTTAATATTACGTATTAAATTAATTTTAGAGAGGCAATAGATAAGAATATAGCTGGCATCTATTTGCCAAAACTTTAGTCCATGTCGTGCAGAGGTAGGGTGATTATGGTGGTTATTGTGCCAACCCTCGCCTAATGAAAAAATGGAAACTAGCCAATTATTTCTGCTGTTATCCTTTGTATTAGAGGACTTTCCTCCCCACATGTGGCAAACAGAATTCACTGCCCATGTAGCATTTTGAACTAAGAAAATCCTGGCAAAACCGCCCCATACTAAGCCGGTCAATAAACCAATAGCTGATTGTTTATGCCAGTAGGATAATAATGCAGGAATTAATAATCCAAGGAGAACCCAAACAAAATAAGTAGCAACGTATTTTTGCATGTATTTTAATTTCATTAAATCACTGGAGTAGCGCGCATAATTTATAGGTTCTGGTGTCCACATCCAACCAATATGAGCGTGCCAAAAACCTTTGCTAGGGGTGTGTGGATCAGCTACTTTATCACTAAAAGCGTGATGTTTGCGGTGCGTTGCTACCCAAAAGTAGAGTGGGCCTTGACCAGCCATGCTACCGAGAATCACTAAGATAATTTGGATTGTTGGGGAAGTTTCAAATGAACGATGTGTAAAAAGGCGATGAAAGCCGATTGTTACCCCAAAGCCAGTTAAAAGATAAAAAATAACTAATAGTGATAGGTCAAACGAATCACTGTAAGGTAATAAAAAGATAACGCCAAAAAGGGTCATTATAGCCGGTAGTAATAAGCTAAAGCGGATTAGGAACAGTTCTTTTTTGGACATAGTAAACCTTTTATTCATTTATAAAGGATAATGATTTAGAGTTATAAACGAATAATTTGAATTTTATGGTTTTAGTAAGATACAAACTATTACAGATATATTGAGTTAGCCTGTAAATATTGAACTTTGGTAAGTAAAAAAGCAGTGAATTGGTACAATTAGTAGCATCACCAGCTCGTTAGTGGGTCAAACAGTCCATTGCGAATACTGCCAATAGGTCATAAAATACAGTCTCAAGACCGGCATTGTATCACAGTTGGGGTGATTTGTGTTTTTATTTCCAACCTAGTTATAGTATGCTGGAAATCACCGGCTACTTACGGATTGACAACATTCTGGGGGCAAAATGAGCACAACAACATCAAGAACATGGATCTCAGCTGTTATTTTAAGTCTTGGTTTCATCATAGCCGCCTACGTTTTGGCACAGGCGGCGGTAACCTTTAAAAATTTCAATCGATACGTGGAGGTGCGCGGGCTTGATGAGCGGATTGTGAAATCAGATAAAGCCGTGTGGAACATTGTTTTTTCAGCAAGTGACCCCAATTTACAAGCAAGCTATCGTTATATTGCCGACTCACAGCAAAAAGTGATTAATTTTTTAAAACAGCAGGGCTTTGATGAAAAGGCTTTTCAAATTCAAAGTATTTCTGTTAATGAGGATTTTTATGCAGGCAACCCTTCTGCCTCGCAAGAAAATAATAAACCTACTTATCGCGCTAGAGCAGGTGTGACGCTTTCGACCAACGATGTTGATAAAGTGATTGCAGCTGTGCAAAAAACTAGCGATTTAGTTGATTTAGGGGTTATCGTGACGGAAAGCACGGCCAGTTATTATTTCACACAATTAAATAGCATAAAACCTGAAATGTTATTACAGGCAACCGCTAATGCTAAAGAAGCAGCTAATACCTTTGCAGTGAATACGCAAAGTAAATTGGCTAAAATTCGTCATGCCTCGCAAGGTGTTTTTAGTATTACCGGTGCAGATAATGATAATGATTATAATAATGCCAGCATTATGAAAAAAGTGCGGGTAGTGACTTCAGTAGAGTTTTTTCTGCAAGATTAATTTATTTAAAGGTAAAGGAGTTTTATTATGTTGCGAGATTTTACCAGCGGATATGCCCTTGGAGCAGGATTTACAGGATTATATTACGTATATAATCGGACGATGGGTTTACCCGTGTCCTTTGCGCGCCTTGCACCAATAGATGCAGCAACGCCCGTTGCCGGAGTAGCCGTCATGGCGAATCTAGGGTTAAACCGTCCTACGCAAGAGGGGGATATCATTATAACCGGTTTGGCTCCTGGATTAGCAACAATGGTTACTACAATAATGGGGCTTGCTATAAGTCATTATTGCAAGATTCCTCTAGAGGTAGCGTTAATATTAAGCTCTTTATTGAATTTTACAGCTGCATGCATAGCAAGCTATAACGTGCCACCTACACAAGCCTCTGTACCAGTTCGTCTGCAAGCTACCATGTAAATAAAAGTTTTAATTATTCATTACACAATTGTTGGGCTAAACCAATTAATGCGGCTCGATTATACGCGCGTAGCCCTTCCATTGCTAAGGCAATATCAGCAGTTGGTTTTGCCATCGTATAATTAGGATTTTGTTTATATTCATATTGATACAGTTCATAATTATTTCGATAACCACGGCCGTTGCGGGGTTCAGCTGTGACAAAAACGCTAGGAAAATAGGGGCCTAAAACGGGGTTATCAACTGGAGAGGCATCTTGGAATCCCCATTTAGTCTCCAGAGTAAGGACTGTATCTAAACCATCTGGCAAATTAGCTAGTCGGTATGTAGCGTTATAACCGGTATTACCTGCCAAAGCTATCGTCTCAGCTATCGAGAATTCTTGCTCGGAATCTATATAATATAAATTAGCAGGATTTATTTTTACCACAGAATAACCGCATTGTTCTAAAGCAGGGATTAATGTCTCATCGACTTGTTTTTCAAAAACATGCGTACCATAGTGCTTATTGAATTGCTGATTTAATTCAGTTTGCATCGCTTTTTCTGACGCAGTAGCTTTAGGGTTCCATCTACTCTCGCGATCATTTAAATAAATAATAACAGGTGGCCCAATTAATTTATTGATTAATGGTGAGCCGCAGCTGCTTTCCTCACAATAAAATGCTTTTGACAGAAAATAGCGAGGGGGCTCTTTAACAATTAACCCTAGGTGGGTTATTCTTGATGTTTTTTTAATGGATTGGGTACAGCCAAATAGTAAAGGAATTAGTGTAACGAGTAATAAAAATTTTTTGAGATTTATCATAATATACCTTTTATCTGGAGCAATTTTTCAAGAAAATCTATCTACTTCGTATCCCCGCGAAAGCGGGGATGGCGTGGTAGGGAGTTTTAAATGAAACTCCCAAATACCTCTTGTTAAAAAATACCTACTTTATTTAATTCCTCTCTAAAACCAATAGTTTTTATATCTTGGACTCTATCTAAAAAAACAACGCCATCAAGATGGTCGGTTTCATGCTGAACCAGCCTGGCGTGAAAATTGGTTACGGTGCGTTTTATAGGATTACCATAAGCATCAAAACCGGAATATTCTATACCTATCGGTCTTGCTACTTCGCCGCGTAGATTATCAAGACTCAAGCAACCTTCGTAACGATTTGTAGTAGTAGGATCAGTGATTTTTATAATGGGATTGCATAATACGGTGCGCGGCACGGGAACCACATTTTTATAGCGCTCTGTGCTTTCAAAGCCAAATACAAATATGCGTCGATTAACACCTATTTGTGAAGCAGCAATCCCTACACTACCATAATGAGCCTGAGTATCCCAAAGATCTTGCACTAGGTTTAATAACCACTCAGAGCCAAATTCATGGACCTCTATTTCAGTTGATCTTTCGCGTAGAGTTGGATTACCAATTCGGGTGATAGCTTGAACGCTCATTGATTAATACTTCGCATAAAAGTAATTAAATACTTTTTTAATGCTTCCTTGAATATATTCTGATAATTTATCTTTAAATGTCATTTTATATTCATACATAACTTCATAAATATCCATATGCTCATGGCGCTGTAATAAATAATCATCACTGGTCATCAAGCCATCAACTAATTGTAAATCAATAGCTTGTTGGCCATACCAATGCTCGCCTGTTGCTACTTTATTAATATCAACTTTAGGACGAAAATGGGTGATGAAATCTTTAAATAAAGTATGGGTTTCTTCAATTTCTTCTTTAAATTTTTCGCGACCTTTTTCGGTATTTTCACCAAATAATGTTAGCGTGCGTTTAAATTCACCGGCTGTAATTTGCTCAAAATCAACGTTATATTTTTTTAATATGCGATTAAAGTTGGGAATTTGCGCCAAAACACCGATCGAACCTACCACAGCAAATGGAGCAGCCATGATGGTATTTGCTACACTAGCCATCATATAACCACCACTGGCTGCCACTTTATCAACAGCAACAACGAGGTTAATTTTCTGATCACGAAAACGAGCAAGTTGTGCAGCTGCTAAACCGTAGCAATGCACCATACCACCTGAACTTTCAAGACGTACTAGGATTTCGTCTTTAGGTGTGGCAACTAATAAAAGAGCTGTAATTTCTTCTCGTAACAGCTCGACTTCAGAAGCACGTAAATCGCCATCAAAATTTAATACAAACAAGCGAGGCTTATCGGTACATTTTTCTTTTTTATGTTTCTTTTTTTCTTTTTGTAATTTTTTGCATGCTGCTTTATCTAGCCAGTGTGACTCCAAAGTCTCTTTCATCGTTTCATATTTATCATTGATTTTTATTATATTTAATTCGCCTTGCTGGCTTCCGCGACTTTTTAGTTTTATCATCACTATAAATAGAACAAGGAAAACAAACAGAGCAGCAACAGTAGTTGTTTTGGCAAGGAACAGGCCGTAGTTAGCTAAAAAATCCATTTAAGATATCTCCGTTTTGATTAATTGCCATAATTTATTTAACGCACCCTTATTTTGCTCAACAACAGTGGTAGCCTGTGCAGCGATCGTTTGACGATAGGTTGCATCTTTTAATAAAGGCATCAGGGCATCGGCTAATTGTGACGCTTCAGTAATTTGAATTAAACCACCAGCATTTTTTAATAAGGTGGTAATTTGAGCAAAGTTAAACATATGCGGGCCCACTACGATAGGAACTTGTAATGCGGCTGGTTCTAATATGTTATGACCACCAATATCGCGTAAACTACCTGCTACAAACGCAACATCGGCTGTGGCGTAAAGTAGCATCATTTCACCCATGGTATCGCCAACATAAATATCAATTTTATCTAACGTGGCATTAACATCACTGCGTCTGGCTACAGAAAAGCCGGTCGCTTTACAACGTTCAGCCACGGAATTAAATCGCTCTGGGTGACGAGGAACTAAAACTAATAATAGCTGAGGAAAACTCCTTTTTAACTCAGTATAAGCAGTTAATACCGGCTCATCCTCGCCTTCATGCGTGCTTGCAGCAATCCATATTAAACGATCAGTTCCCCATTGTTGTCGTAATACCGAAGCTTTTTCTTTAAGATCAGGTGCTGCAGTAATATCAAATTTAATACTGCCTGTAATTGTAATTTTTTCTGGTGGTAGGCCTAATGCAATAAATCGCTGTGCGTCGTCATTTGCTTGAGACGCGACCATAGTGATATTTTGTAAGACATCTTTAGTAATACTAGAAAAACGCGCATAACCTTGCGCTGATTTTGCAGATAATCTCGCGTTAGCAATAATAATGGGAATATTTTTTTTCTTGCAGTAATAAAACAAATTAGGCCATAGCTCTGTTTCCATCACCACAGCAACTTTTGGTTTAATCGCATTTAAAAAACGATTAACACCCGCGGGCATATCGTAAGGTAAATAAATATGAAATATTTTATCACCAAAGGTTGCTTTAACCCGTTCTGACCCTGTAGGCGTCATGGTGGTAATGGTAATAGGCAAATCGGGATAATCTTGCATCATTAATTTAATCAGCGGAATGGCTGCAATAAATTCGCCTACTGAAACCGCGTGCACCCAAATACCATTTTGCCATTTGGCATCAGGGGTAGGGAAAAAACCAAATCGTTCAGACCAACGTTTGCGATACAGGGGTGCATTACGACTGCGCCATAATAAGCGCAGTGCAACGAAGGGGGTAAGTAAATACCATAAAAAAGTATAAAGAGTTCGCCACATTATGAATTACCGTGTATTAAGCCAATCGAGATATAATTTAGTACCTTCTTCAACACGCTTGAAAGGGTTTTTATAACCAATTTGACGTAATGAACTGATATCAGCCTCAGTAAAACTTTGATAACGGCCTTCTAAATGAGGTGGAAATGGAATGTAATCAATTTTGCCCTTTTTGTGCCAATCAATTACCGCATTAGCCACATCATTAAATGCTTGGCTATTGCCGGTACCGACATTATAAATACCACTATATTGTGGATGTTCCATAAACCACAAATTTACAGCAGCCGCATCGCCTACATAAATGAAATCACGACGTTGCTCACCGTTACCATAGCCTGCGGTGCCTTCAAATAATTGTACGTTTTTGCCGTCTTTAATTTGGGTATTAAAATGGAAGGCAACACTAGCCATGGTGCCTTTATGGCATTCACGTGGGCCATAAACATTAAAATAACGTGTGCCTACGATTTGGCTTTCTGCTTGAGGTAATACACGACGTACATATTCGTCGAATAAAAATTTAGAATAACCATAGACATTTAATGGTGCTTCATATTTTCGTTCTTCTTTAAATACTTGACCGTTACCATAAGTAGCAGCACTTGAGGCGTACATAAATGGAGTGCGGTGACGTAGGCAATAATTTAATAAACTTTTAGAATACTCATAATTATTTTGCATCATAAAGCGGCCATCCCACTCAGTGGTGGAAGAACAAGCGCCTTCGTGGAATACAGCTTCAATACGTGTTGCAAAAGAAGCATTATTTTCAATTCTTTTCAAAAACTCATCTTTATCGAGGTAATCTTCAATAGATAAATCAACGAGGTTGGTAAATTTGCGGCCATCTTGTAAATCATCAACAACAAGAATATCTTTTTTGCCGATTTCGTTTAATGCAGCAACAATGTTGCTACCAATAAATCCTGCGCCACCTGTTACAATAATCATATTTTTATCCTCTTCGTGATATTTTTTCTGAGTTATTTATGCGGTCTTGATATTACTGCATCCCATCAAGGCTACATTCTTTTTCTATAATTCGCTTAATCATGTTTGACGTTGAGCAGCCATCAACGAACGTTAATATTTGTACATCACCGCCATTGGCTAACACAGCTTTTGCGCCAGCAATTTGCTCTACACGATAATCACCACCTTTTACTAAAATATCAGGTAAAACAGTGCTAATTAATCGCTCTGGGGTATCTTCACTAAAAGGTACAACCCAATCGACAGATTGTAGTCCCGCTAATACTGCCATGCGATCAGCAAGAGAATTAATAGGGCGACTTTCACCTTTTAATCGTTGTACCGATTCATCAGTATTTACTGCGACAATTAAGCGATCGCCTAAGGCTTTTGCTTGTTCTAAATAAGTAATATGGCCAGGGTGTAGGATATCAAAACATCCATTGGTCATGACCACACGCTCACCACGTTTTTTGGCTTGACTGCATAGGGCAAGTAAAATTTCCTCACTCACCGTGCCGTGGGTTGTTGGTTGCAAATGATGCATAGCTTCCATTAATTCTTCAGGGGTAACACCTGCAGTACCTACTTTAGCAACAACTAAACCAGCGGCAATGTTCGCCAATCGTGCTGCCTCACCCAGAGGTAAATCAGCGGCTAATCCTGTCGCTAACAAAGCAATCACGGTATCGCCAGCACCGGTTACATCATAAACATCGCGGGCTTGGGCAGGTAATAATAAAGGTTCGCGGCCGGTTTCTAGCAATAACATACCGTGTTCGCCGCGGGTAACCAATAAAGCTTGTAGGTTCAATTTTTTAACTAATTGCCAGCCACGCTCAATCATTTCGTCTTCATTTTTGCATTTACCAACAACAGCTTCGAATTCCTTTTGGTTAGGAGTAAGAAGAGTCGCGCCTTGGTAAATCGAGAAATCTTTGCTTTTTGGGTCAACTAGGACCATCAAACCAGCCGCTCTTGCATCACGGATGAAAGATTGTGGGTTGGATAATACGCCTTTACCATAATCGGAAAGAAGTAATACATGAGCCTCATTATAGTGAGCTCGTAATTCAGCAAGTAGGGCTGTGTTGTCAATTTCATGAAAGTCATCTTCAAAATCCAAGCGGATCAATTGTTGATGTCGGCTTAACACGCGTAATTTGGTGATGGTAGGTTGACCATTTAACGTAATTAATTGATTTTTAACGTTAAATTCGCCGGAAGCGGCTTTCAGTAATTCGCCAGCCTCATCATTACCCACATAACCAAATAACTGGGCTGTGCCCCCTAACATCGCGATGTTTACCGCAACGTTGGCTGCACCACCGGCCCGGTTTTCAATCGTAGAGACATGAACAACGGGGACAGGCGCTTCAGGAGAAATGCGATCCACACCCCCATGCCAGTACCGGTCTAACATAACATCGCCAACGACTAATACTTTGGCGGTAGCTAACTTCGCTATGACTTGATGATTCATAAGTTTATTAAAAGCTCGTAAAAAAAGTCAGCTATTGTACCATAAAAGGCTGGGCAATAACAGTTTTTAGGGGTTGAGATCTGGGGTATCGACTGGTTTTTTTAATACATATCCCCTGAAAATCTAACTACCCCGTCATTGCGAGGAGCGAGGCGACGCGGCAATCCAGTTGTGATAATCATTATCAGTTGGATTGCCGCGTCGCCTCGCTCCTCGCAATGACGAAGTGGTGAGTTTTAAATAGAATACCAAAAAATTCAGCAAGCAAATGGGGCGATACCCCCTCAGTTCGAGCACCCACGTCATCCCTCGCTACACTCGGGATGACGATGTAGCTATTTTTCGGGAAAAACTGGGGGTAATGACAACATAATATTGACTATTAAATTGTTTACCATACCCATTTTTTATTACCCGGTTTAATTCACCTTGTACTAGCCCATTTAATAATGTTTTATTGTTGGTAGACCCGCCAGTAACATCAATGACTTCAGTAAAAAATCGTAATAGCTCGAAATAACTATTAGTATATCCATTAGCAGCACCATCAAAACGATCCATAAAAACACGTTTTTGACGGCAGAAATTTTGTTTGTCTTTAATTAATTTATTTGCAAAATTTCGTATTTCATTTTTAATTATTTTCTTGCGGCCTGTTTTATGATTTTTAAGGGTGAAGTAGTGTTTTACTCTTTCGATATAGGTTTTATTATCTCCTGTAATAAGTCCTTTTTTAAAGGAATTATCAAGTGAGGTATAATCTTGCTCTGGAGTGGGGTTGTTATCAATATCTACATTAACATATGTCAAAATAGATAGTTGATTTTTTTTGGTAGGATAAATTAAATAGGGGAAATTACCGGTGCTGTGGAAGGTGGCTAATAAAATAGGCTGCGGTAACATTCCGTTAATCGGTGTAAAAGCAATAGTTTCGCCTTGTACATTATATTTGCTTCTTTCTATGTAAGGATGAACATTGCTGATTTCCATTATCTTATGACTAAGATGAGGGTATAGGGTGACGAAGAATCGTAAGGCTTTTATCACACTGTGCGTATCTAAACTATAACTGTCCCCAGTAGTCCAACGTTTTTTGCTTAACACACACCGATCCTTATTTTGTAATAACCAAACAAGATATAATTGGGCACATTGAGAGCGGAAAAAATTATCATTGCTTGAGGTCAAGTGTGAAAAATATTCAAATAATCGTTGTAAATAGGCTTCTTTTTGCTCTAAAAGAGGCGCAGACGGTGAAATGTTACTTGCTTTAATGAAATGTTCATTTAACGTTGAAATATTTATTGTGTTAAAAAAACAATGGGGAGGTATTGAATAATTTAGATTGCGTGTGTGATTCATGATTAAATACCTCTTATGCAATTAAGAGTCGCTTTTTCATTCTACCATTAATTTTTTTTAAAATGCCAGCTTTTTGGTAATAGCTGATCTTAAACAGAGCTTAGTTAGTGAAATAAGAAACGCAGAGTAAGGTTATTTTAATCGTGAGTAACGCTTATATTCTATTATTCATCCTGTTTGTTTATGATATGATGAATGAAAGTTGCTATTTAACAAGCATAAAATAATAAAATAGTTAAAACTAAATGAGCAGTTCCTGCAGCAAATACATGTGATCATCGGAAAATATTGTTTTGGGGGTGGATCATGACAGGCGAAGTTTTAGTTCTATTGAAAAGAGCGGCCCATTTTAAAGCAGATGAGCCAATTGAAGGACAACCGTTTGGTGTATTAATTAGCGAGATCGCGCAATCTGCAATCGCTTATTTCTTACCACCTAAACCACAACCTGTTAAACAATTTTTTCCCATTGAGCTTGATAATGGCAACGAACATGAAAGTAGTGCAGTGATTGCATTACGCATGTTAATTGCTCAAATAATAACGCTCAACGATGAAAAGCAATTAACGCTACAAGAATTTAACCAATTAATGGAGCATAGTAATCCAAAATTGGTTGACTTACCCAAAAGTTGGCAAAAAAAATGGAGTGGGGTAGTTGAAAATTTGAAAAGTGCTTTAAGCCACAAGTTAGAGGTTTTTTTGCAAGATTTTTCTGATTTACCAATTACTGAAGATTCTTGGAACAATATTGATGCTGAGACGCGTGCAATGTTGGAGCCACTCAGGGGACAAAATTCTCCAGCCGCTAGTGCTGCTCCGAAAGCCCCAGTTACGAGTGGTCCATTAAGAGCTAGGTTTGCTGGAGCAATGCCAAAAGCATTTTTAGGTAAAAGCAGTGCTACTACAAAATTGCCGGGACAAATCGTGGAACTACGATTAGCCACTATGCAAATAGGTTCATCTTTTAAATTATCATCTGAACTTTTTCGTCAATTAACAACAATTTATGAAAGATTAAAGGGCCCTGAAAATGAAAGGCTTTTATTAAAAGCATTAATCGATATTCAACAAAAAAATGATGAAGAGCTGACAGCACAACGTCTTGATGATCTATGTCGGCAATATACGCCTAAAGCACCAAGTCGTATTGTGATTAAGATTATTTTTGATATTAACCAAGCAGTAATAATATGGGAAAGGAATCTTAACCGAACAGCATCATTAGAACGACAACAAAAAAAACAAGCTAAGGGAGAAAATGCAGCAGAAAGTAGTAGTGCGCCACAAGTAAGACCGCGTAAGCAGCAAGGTGACAGATCTGCCGTACGCGGAAGTCGTGTTGCATCTATGTATGTGCAAAAGAGTACATACGATGCCTATAGTCATCACGTTGCGCCCGAATCTGCTGTAGTTAAAGATAAAGCACCGCTTGATATTAATAGAGGCACTACTGAGAGAGATGATTGGCGTGATGAAGATGATGAAAAAATAATTAATCCTTTTGAGGGGGCAATGGCCGCAGCTCATCAAAGGAAAATTGCTGCTGAACAAAGAATTGTAGATGCTCGTGGTAAACTGCGCGTGGCAATGATTCAGCAATCAACAGCGCAGCGTCAAATAAGAGCAATTGACGATGCCATATTACAAAAAACGTCAGCTAATAATGCTGCTACTGCAGTAACGACGCCAGAAGTGGTTGTTGAAGCGGCTGCGCCACCTCCTCCTCCTCCCCCACTTCCCCCTGTAATTTCTCTGACAACTACAGCGCTTGTGATTACAAGAAGGCCTGTAGTAGTAGTGAGTGCTGCGCTGTCTAGTGAAAAAGAAGGGTTGCCACAGGGTATAAAAGCAACTCCAAACGATATTCAAATGGCGCTAGCGAATGCAATGAAGGCCGGATTAGCACGTAAATTGTCGACCTCACGTAAAGTTGCTGTACAAGAGAGAACAAATTTTCCACAAACAGATGAAGAAAAACGTGAGGAGGAAAAACGGTTACGACAAATAGAGCAATCAGCATTTGAAGCTAAAGAAAAGCAGTTGCAAAAACTAACTGATGAAATGGCAAAGTGTACGCAAGATATTAATCAGATAGCTTTTGAGATTTCAGAGGTTGCTGCGCGCATTGCAGCATTGCAAACCATTCCACGTCAGGAGTTATTTAATATTGTATTTGAGTCACGATTGAAAATCGCACTCCAAGAAGCGGAAAGAACCGAGGAAGAAGCTGACAGAGCAGAACGAGAAGTCGCAGTAGAGGAGCAATTTTTGAGAGAAATGGAGGGTGACGTTACTAGAAAATTAGCGCAAGCCGAAGCGATGGAGATAGATACTATTACACTCAATGATGATGATAGTGGGCTCGGTGCTCTTCTTCAAAAACCGCTGGAGAAAAAGGGGCCATCAGCCGCAGCTGCAAGTAGTAGTACAGATACGGCAGAAGATAAAAAAGCAGATGTTAAGGTAAATTTATTAGAAGATTTAAAAGCAGCATTTCGCAGCAAACGGATGGGGCCTTCTTTAAATGACGAAGATGAAGATGATGAAGAGGAAATTGTCACAAAATTAGATGAGGAGTTAGGCAAACAAAATACCCTAGAACAACAATGGAGACGGTTAAAAGGTAGAATTGTTCAACTGGAGTTTGAAATTAAAACGTGTAAGCAAGAAAAGGATCGCTTGCAGGCTAAATTAGCTCAGCCAACAAATTTCGTTACTTCATCAACTGCGGTAGTGATGCAACAGGCCAAAAAACGTTAGCATTTATAGAGTAAAATGAAGTCATCGAGCCGATCTACAACATAGATCGGCTCACTGGTAGTTTCATCCCATTAATTCCCATAGGCATCACGGTTCTTTCCCGATTAGGCTGGTTATTTTGCCGTTAATGCTTATAAGTTTGTTCCTTCAAAAGCAACTCCTACAATATCATTTTTGTACCGTCATAAATGGCATATCCTAACTTGGTGTCTCCCTCCTTTATGAGAGAGAGGGCGAATTGGGTCAAAAGCTTATCTTCTTGTGCATTCCTATCAATCGTCTTTACAAAATTCGTTACCCAAGGGATTGGACTAACAGGGATTTTCATCCCGCCCACAACGCTAGAAAGTAATTTTTCACCTATTATCAGATTGATTTTATTGCTCATTTTACACCTCACTTACCTCATTATCTATTTGTCAAATAACATCTATTTTAATTAGATCCTCTCCGGTCTGCAGACTAGACCGGATGAGTGATGATTTCTATCCGCCCCTTTTAATTCGCAGTGGCAGTGGGGACTCTTAAACTCGTACCATCAAGGATAGCGACCCCTACTTGCTTATTTCCCGCCGCTACGAAAAATAGACCGAGCTCTACAAGATTCTTATTTGCTACTGGATTTCTATCAAGGAATTTTACTACAGCCGTTAGCCAAGGAATTGGGCTGGCTACACCCTTTGTTGCTCCCCCTACAACGGTAGAAAGGAGTTTTTCATCGGTTACTAAATTAATTACTCTGTTCATTTTACACCTCTACTACACTTATATTAGTTTGTTAGATAACACCTTTGTACTTTCATTATACCTCTTAATAATGTTATTTATCGAGATAATTATAAGAGTCATTTCATCAAACTCATATTCCCGTTATACTGAAGTCACGGACTATCTATGAGGAGACCTGCTATGTTTGATCCCAATATTTTTAGTGATTTAGCCAAAAAAATGACCGATGCGTTGCCACAAAATTTACAAATCATGAAGCAGGATATGGAAAAGCAATTTAAAAGCGTATTGCAAACAACTTTCAATAAACTGGATTTAGTCACTCGTGAAGAGTTTGATGCACAAAACGAAGTCCTAGCTCACACTCGCCAAATGGTAGAGGAGTTAGAAAAACGGGTGAGTGCAGTGGAAAGTAAATGTGGTATTGCGCCACCCAATAATGCAACTGCAGAAATTAAAGCCAATATGAATCCACAAGATTCACAATAAACTCTCATGCCAACAACTTTATTAATTTGATCGTGTTTAATGGATGAATAAAAGTGGAGAATGTAATTACCATGCATAGTTATCAACCTTATGTTTCAAGAAAACCAGATGCACAGGGTAATATTCCTTATACACTTGAGGAAGATAGGATTTGGGCTAAATTGTTTGAAAAACAAAATGGCGCTATGGGACAATATGCTTGTCAAGAATATTTAGATGGATTAAAAGCCTTAACTTTACCTTCTGATCGCGTTCCGCAATTAGCAGAGGTTTCTGCTGCATTACATAAAGAAACAGGTTGGAGTGTGGTAGGCGTTCCCGCATTAATTTCTTTTAAGCGATTTTTTGATTTGTTGGCAAATAAAAAATTCCCTGCTGCAACATTTATTCGTCGACCTGAACATTTGGAATATTTACAGGAACCCGATATTTTCCACGAAATTTATGGTCATTGTCCTTTATTAACCAACCCCATTTTCGCTAATTTTGTAGAAACTTATGGCAAATTAAGTGCGACTGCTAATGAAAAAGATCAGGTGTTACTTGCAAGGTTATATTGGTTTACCGTGGAATTTGGTTTAATTCAATCTTCTCGTGGGATGCGCTGCTATGGAGCTGGTTTATTATCATCCATGGGGGAAACAAAATATTCTATTGAAAGTGATATTCCACTGCGTAAACCATTTAGCATCCTTGATGCATTACGTACGCCTTATCGTATTGATATTTTTCAAACCGTTTATTTTGTCATTGATAATTTTCAACAATTATATGACTTGGTGAAAGAAGATTTATTACAAGCATTACAAGAAGCGCGCCGTTTAGGCGAATTTCAGCCAACTTATCCACCTAAGGAAGAAAATGCATGATGACAACAGAATATACTAAACCTCGCTGTGTAGGGTGTGAAGGTGAATTAGCAGTGTTAAAATCCGAGATCATTGCTGAAAAATTACAATCCTTATCAGGATGGAGCGTTGATGAGAGTGGAAAAAAAATTCATCGTACGTTTAATTTTAATGGTTTTGGTAAAACCATGGCATTTGTTAATGCAGTTGCTTGGATTGCCCATCAACAAGGCCACCATCCAGATATGGAGGTAAGTTTTAATCGTTGTACGGTTAATTATACGACTCATGCGGTAGATGGGATTACCGAAAATGATTTTATTTGTGCAAAAGAAGTGAGTGATTTGTTGAGTTAGAATTAACTTTACCTCTCCCTTCTGCGGGACAAGTCGACCGCGCTTGCGCGGGCGCTCTTTCTACGTAGAAATATTAGCAATTGAAATTGAGTTTCTTTCTTCGTAGCTTTCCCCTCACCCTCGCAAGCTTTGCTTGCATTTCCCTCTCCCGCAAGGGGAGAGGGGTAAGGTTTACATCCCGGGGAGTACTTCAATAGTGATTGCCTGATAGGCGCGTTCTAGCCGTTTTGCCACAGTATCTCGGTCGCTTCCCGTTACAATGATATAACCTTTTTGTTCACCACTGCCTTTGCGCTCACTAATAATATCACCGGATTTTAAGAGTAAGCGGCAAGTTTTTACACCTGGCATTTGCCGTGCATGCTCAACACCATCAATCGCTTTTACCACACCACAAGGAGGATAATAAATCCACATGCCAGCGCTTTGTTGTGGGTAGGCATTCACAATGAGTTTTTGACCACACTCTACCATTAACCATGCATTCCACGCATTAAAACCATACGCATATTCTACTAATTTCATAATATGTCCACCTGGTGGACGTAATGCAATTTCACCAAAAATAGCGCCTTGCTGATTTAAAAACAATTCTAAATGTGTTAAGCCTTGTTGAATATTGAGTGCTTTAATGACGGCTTGATTTAATTGATGTACTAAACGTTGCTGTGTTTCGCTAATTTCAGCAGGTAATATATTAGCAAAACGATTTTGGAAATATTCGGTGATATTAGTAAAAACAATTTCACCATTTACGATAAATGATTCAATACTCATTTCTATGCCGCTCACTAAACTTTCTGCTAAAAAAAGTGGTGATATATGCGAGGGCATATCTTTATGTTGATAAATCACTTTGTTGTTACGACCACCCGAACCGATTCGTGGTTTAATGACTAAAGGGAGGCCTAAACGTTTTATTATGATTGCGCCATTAAGATCTTCATTATCAGCAAATGTAAATGATGCACAAGGAATTTTTGCTTGCGAAATTACTGTCTTCATAATGACTTTATTGGTACATTTTTGAGCTACTTCAATACTGGTTCCCGGTATTCCTAATGCGGATCGTAAAAAGGCAGCAGGCAAAACAGCGCGCTCACTACTGGCTAATACCGCATCAAAACCAACTGGTAACAAAGGCCCAGCAATTTTTTGCCAATAAGAAAGTTCATTATTACTTAAATCAGCAATGACGATTGGGAAAGCAGGCTGTTTAAGAAATGGTTGTTCATGCACCACCGTGACGTGATGACCTTGAGCTTGTAAGGCATGTAAAGCATCTTTTCGTTTATCTACTAATAATATTTTCATTTTATTGTAATATTGCGGTCACTTCTGCTATGCGTTTACCTAATGCGATAGACAAATAACATAGGGTGACATGATAAATAGTACATGATACTAATTAAAGTAGACTCTTGTCCACCATGCAAACCATTATAAAATCTCTAATACATTTTCTGGTGGGCGCCCAATAACCGCTTGCCCATTGGCAACAACAATGGGACGCTCAATTAAAATAGGATGTTCTATCATTTGTTGCAGTAATTGTTTTTCGGTAAGCTTGGGATTATCTAATTGGAGATCTTTATATATAGCCTCTTTTTTTCTCATTAATTCTCTGGGCGTTAACTGTAATAGTTTGAGAATTTTACTTAAGGTTTTTTCAGAAAGGGGATCGTTCAAATACTCAATAATAGTTGGCTCAATACCTTGTTCACGAATCAGTTCCAAAGTTTGGCGTGATTTGCTGCAACGTGGGTTGTGGTAGATGGTGACGTCGTTCATGGCGCTATCCTTAGAAAATTTTATGGGGTTCTGTGTAGCCTTGATTCCGCTTCGCTGCATCAAGGCTATAAAACATTATAGTATCAGCATATCCCTTGCCACCCCAAATTCCTTGGCAGCCATTAGTCGAAAATGGTATGATTCCCCGTTAGATTTCTATATAAGCGGAGGATTTAATGGCCTTTGGACGTTTACTGCAGACCCTGCTTGGTAGTAATACCCTCTTATTAGTGTTGCTAATCAGCATTTTTTTTATCGGTCTTGGTAGTTACCCCTTGCAAGTTCCTGACGAGGCGCGTTACTCCGAAATTCCACGTGAAATGGTTGAAACGGGCGATTATCTCACTCCGCGTTTAAACGGTATAAAATACTTTGAAAAACCGGTCTTATTCTATTGGTTACAAGCCTCAGCTATTGAGTTATTTGGTGTAAACGAATGGTCTTTGCGGATATGGACTGCGTTGTTAGCTGTGCTGGGTTGCGTGCTCACTTATGCTATTGGTAAGAAACTATATGATAGACCCACTGGCTTAACCAGTGCGGGCATACTAGCAAGCTCTATATTGTATTTTGCGATGGGACATGCCATTACGCTCGATATGGCCGTTAGTGTGTTTATGGCAGGAACATTAGGTTGTTTTTTATTAGCTACACAATCACCGTTACATAGTTGGCAACGTTTTGGTTGGTGTATGGCAAGTTATGCATTTGCAGCCGGTGCAGTGTTAACTAAAGGATTAATGGGTTTACTGTTACCAGGCGCTATTGTATTTTTATGGTTTTGCCTAGCGCATCAATGGCGTGTGATGCGAAATGTGTATCTGTTACCAGGAATATTTTTATTCTTGGCATTATCACTTCCTTGGCATATTTTAATGCAATTAGCAAACCCCGAATTTTTTCAGTTTTATATTGTTGAGCAGCAATTTTTAAGATACTTAACCGATTATGCCAGTCGTTACCAACCATTTTGGTTTTTTATTCCCGTGACATTAGTGGGATTAATTCCTTGGGTTGTTTTTTTACCGCAAGCATTACGAAAAGCATGGCAAGAGCGTAAAGGTTCTCCCGCGGTGATGTTTTTATTATTGTGGACTGGGTTTATTTTTATTTTTTTCTCTTTATCTAAATCAAAATTAATACCTTATATTTTGCCCATTTTTCCTGCGTTAGCGTTACTGATTGGGCATTATGTGGTAGAAGCGGTGCGCGCTAATAAACTATCGGTAAAGGTATTATGGGGTATGGGTATTGGTACAATAGGTTGTCTTATTATATTTGCGCTGGTTTGTGGTAATTTTTATAACAAAACATTAAAACCTGTAATCGCTGAAGTAATGCCCCAAGTTCGTGAGGGCGATGTGATTATATCGTATGATGGTTACTTACAAGATCTTCCCGTGTATACAAAACGTATTGTGACCGTGGTAAATCCACGTGGTGAAATTCGCTGGGGAACCACCATTGAAGATACGTCAGCCTGGACTATGGATATCCCAACGTTTTGGCAGCGCTGGCAACAAGGAGAACAGCGATTTATTGTATTTGCCCTCGCAAAAGATGAAGATACTATTTTACCTTTAACACAAGGACAGCCGGTATTTATGTTAAGTAAAACACCGCGCTATATTGTTTTTACCAATAAACAGTGAGAATTTTCATGACAGAGGAATTTTTACCATTTGCAAAGCCTTATATGGATGACGCTACCATTGCTGAAGTGGTGGCGTGTTTACAATCCGGCTGGTTAACAACAGGCCCACGGGTAAAACAATTTGAACAATTATTATCGGAATATTGTAATGGCGCTACAGCATTGGCTTTTTCTTCAGCAACAGCAGCATTACATGTTGCCATGCTCTGTTTAGATTTAAAACCGGGCGATGAAATTATTACTACACCGATGACCTTTGTTGCCACACTAAATACCATTGTACAAGCAGGTGGCAGGCCAGTATTAGTTGATATTAATCGATACGATAACAATATCAATGTTGAGTTACTTGAGGCTGCTATTACCCCGCGCACAAAAGCCATATTACCGGTGCATTTTGCTGGCTTACCAGTAGATTTAGCACCGCTTTATGCACTTGCTGAAAAATATCAATTGCGGGTGATTGAGGATGCAGCACATGCAATAGGTGCTGGCTATGACGGCAAAAAGTTAGGTAATTTTGGTGATATGCAAATATTTAGTTTTCACCCGAATAAGAATATGACCACCGGTGAAGGGGGTTGTATTATCACTCGTGATGAAAAATTAGCAGCACAAGCAGCGCGATTACGTTTTCATGGTATTGATAGAGATGCGTTTAATCGTTTTTCTAAAACAGGCAGCCAAGATTATGATGTGGTGGCGCCTGGATTTAAATATAATATGATGGATTTGCAAGCAGCTATTGGCTTACATCAACTACCTAAAGTAGATGAATTTAATATACAACGCATGCAATTAGCACAGCGTTATTATGAGAGATTATCCGATTGTACAGCACTGCAATTACCAGTAATGCCTGTGTATCAACATCAGCATGCTTGGCATTTATTTACGCCTTTAGTGCAAACAGAAAAAACTAAATTATCACGGAATGAAGTCATGCAGACTTTAAAAGATCAAGGTATTGGTACGGGTTATCATTATCGTGCTGCACATTTATTTTCTTATTATCAACAACAATTTGGTTGGCAAGCAGGTGATTTCCCTGAAGCAGAATATGTTTCAGAGCGTATTTTTAGTTTGCCTTTATTTCCTACATTAACTACAAAGCAGCAAGATAACGTGATAGATAAGCTGCTAAAACTTTTCACTTGAGGTGTATCATGTCAGAACCATTAATCAGTATTGTCATCCCAGTTCATAATGAAGAACCGGTATTAGAAACATTATACCAGCGCCTTACAGCGGTAATGGATAATTTAGGTAAGACTTATGAAGTGATTTTAGTTAACGATGGCAGCAAAGATAAATCCGCTGCATTATTGGATGAGTTACATCAACGTCGACCCACTATTTTCCGCATTGTTCATTTTAACGGTAATTATGGTCAACACATGGCCATTATGGCGGGTTTTGAGCAAGTGCATGGTACCTATATCATTACCATGGATGCTGATTTGCAAAATCCTCCCGAAGAAATTCCCAAAATTATTGAAGCAATGGAAAAAGGTCATGATGTAGTGGGCGCATATCGCATGAATCGTCAAGATAGTGCGTGGCGTTTAGTGGTATCTCGTTTACATAATAAATTACGTGAGAAAATTGCGCCGCAATTAGTTATGAAAGATGAAGGTTGCATGTTGCGCGGTTATCATCGTCGTGTGGTCGATGCAATGGTTGCAACAGAAGAGAGTAGTACATTTATTCCCGCATTAGCCTTAGTATTTGCCAGCAATCCTTGTGACGTTGGTGTGGCACATGCACCGCGAGAGCAGGGGACCTCCAGTTACAATTTATATAAATTAATTCGTTACAATTTTGATTTGGTGACAGGATTTTCATTGGTGCCTTTACAGGTTTTTACCATAATAGGCGGATTAGTATCATGCGCAAGCGCCATTTTAGTGATCTACTTAATGATACGTCGTTTTGTGATTGGTCCTGAAGTGGAAGGGGTATTTACTTTATTTGCGATTTTATTTTTATTGGCTGGTATTATTTTAATGGGGCTTGGTATTTTAGGTGAATATATTGGCCGTATATATCAAGAAGTACGACATAGACCACGATTTGTTGTTGATCGCATAGTACAACAAGCAGAAAAACAGAGGAAGAAAGTTAATGAGTAAAAGTATTTTAATTTTAGGGGTTAATGGATTTATTGGTAGCCATTTATCGACACGTATTTTAGAGAGTACCGATTGGCAAGTTTATGGTATGGATATGTCATCCAATAAGTTAGGTGAAATTGCTCAACATCCGCGCATGCATTTTATTGAGGGTGATATTACTATTAATAAAGAGTGGATTGCTTATCACATTAAAAAATGTGACGTTATTATACCTCTGGTGGCAATTGCAACGCCTTCAACTTATGTGCAAGATCCCTTGCGTGTTTTCGAGCTTGATTTTGAGGCGAACCTTGAAATTGTGCGTCAATGTGTTACCTATAAAAAACGCGTGATATTCCCATCAACATCTGAAGTGTATGGAATGAGTAATGAGAATGTGTTTGATGAGGAAGAAACTAACCTTGTGTTGGGTCCTATCAACAAACCACGTTGGATTTATTCTTGTTGCAAGCAATTAATGGATCGCGTTATTTTTGCCTATGGTCAACAACACCAATTACAATTTAGTTTATTTCGGCCTTTCAATTGGTTCGGCCCTAAATTGGATAATATCTTTGAACAAAAAGAAGGCAGCTCGCGCGCTTTAACCCAATTTATTAGTAACATTATTCATGGTAGAGATATTCAGCTTGTCGGTGGTGGTATGCAACGTCGTAGCTTCACCTACATCGATGATGGTATTGAAGGATTGATGCGTATTATTGATAATAAAAACGGTTGTGCTGATAGCCGTATTTTTAATTTGGGTAATCCAGAAAATGATATGTCGATTCGGGAATTAGCTGAAAGAACAATAGCAGTGGTGAAAAAATTCCCCCGTTTTACAGAACAAGCGAATAAAACTCAGCTTATTACTGTATCACCAGAAAAATATTACGGTGAGGGTTATCAAGATGTAAGTGCTCGTGTACCGTCTATTAAAAATGCTGCAGTTTATTTAGATTGGAAACCAAAGGTGGATTTTACAACCGGTTTAGAGAAAACTATAGCGTATTACGTGAATGAGGAACTGGCATAGGATCCGCTTGTAGCCTTGATGGAGTTTTGCTCCATCAAGGCTACACTACGGCTGAATATTTGTTATATACTTAATCATTCACTCAGAAAAAGGGTATTTATAATGCCAGATTTAAGCCCAGATGCGGTGCGAACTTTTTGGCAAGAGCGTCATGATTACGCTCTTTATCGCATTATTGCCTCGATGGAAGCCGTGGAAACTTGGCCACTGGATGGTGATCTAGGGTATGAGGCTGCTGTAAAAGAATTGAGTGACTTTTTCGATGGTCTACAAAGTTTTGAGTTGGCAGAAGAAGAAAAGCTTATTCGCGTTTTGACTTCCTTAAAATCCTCGCGTGCATTACGCTTACTACAATTTATTGACACTTTACAGCCAGGCTCCGCATCCAAATTACTTATTTATGCGGAGGTTGCAAGCTCTAGTTCTGAAGACTTGCCAGGCTTCTTTTTAAAAAGGAATTTAGTCTTTGAACGCCTTCAATTATTAGGTCGTATTTTTGCGCCAGAACGGTTTGCTTTAGTGACTAAAGCATTGGAAGGGGCAGAGCGGTAACTTTATAATATCCATCTTTACGATGGGTGTAGGTCACTTCAGGCCCATTTATTGCATCGTTTCTATCTAAAATACGCATCAATTTTTTGTCATTTTTCAAAGAATTTAGTGACTTTTATTCACTGGATAGATATAGGTCTCTTTTTCTTAATTTTTCTTTAAGGTTTATCAGAGAGAATACTTTTATCAGTAAACTAGTTGTAGTTATTAAGAGGGTAAGATTCATTATGCCAATAAAAAGTTTGTCTAAACAATCGGTTTTTTCTCGCACTGCACTATTGTGTGGGTTATTAAGTGTGAGTGCTTATACCTATGCTGCGCCTCCTGTTGCTGGGGTTGCAACACGTGATGTGTTATTACATTTAACGTGTTTAAGTACATTAGGTAAACAAGATACGGTTGGTTTTTTTGCAGGTAATGAAGCTTATGGTATTAGTGCTTATCAAAATGATCAAAATCAAACTGTGGTGCAATTTGGTGAGCAACAAGGTAATCAAGCTGTCTGCGGTGAAATAACACTACCAGCAAATGCCAATACCACTGAAATTAATAAGATGATGGCACAATTGCAACCTGCTGTTGATATGATTGTAGAAGGTAAAGCAGCTAAAGATATTAATGTTGGTTATTTCCGCTCAGCGATGAAATCTTTTCAGGGTGGTGCTGCACCTAAATCGAAGGCCGCACTAACTAGTGGTCCTTTGGGTTCAACCTTAATCACAAAACAAAAAGTTGCCATAGAATATGCTCGCTTAGCATTGCTCGAGGAGGCCGGTGGTGCTGGTTCATCTAAAGGTAACGCTGCAGGCGCATTGGGTGCTGCAGGTGGTGCAAGTGGATCACAAAAAGCCATAGGCTCTCAACAAAACGAAGAGTCTGGTAAAGAAGCTGCGGTAGTAGAGGAAAATTCAGAAAATCCTGCTGCTGGTGGAACTGGTGCCGGCGGTATTCAAGCTGCTCAGGGTGCAGGTGGTGGTACTTCTTCATCAGGAGGTTCGTCGTCTGCTAAACCTATTAATATTGCAGGTCCTAATCAACCTACTAAAGAAGAAGATAATAATTTACCCCCATCAAATGGTGGCGGTAAAGCCCCAGACTGGAATTGGATCGCTCCAAATCCAGATATAATAGTTAATCCTAGCAATCCTGGTACTAACGAGCCGGGACAAAGTATTGATATTCTGCCAATCGAAGATGAAGATAATACTCCGCCTGATGATAGCGGCAAGAACCCACCTGGTTGGATAAAGCCTAACCCAGGAACACCCAAACCAGGTATTGAAAGGCCTAATAGGCCTGGCACTGGTGGCCCTGGACGTGTAGAAATTTTACCTATTGATGAAGATGATAATGAAGTACCGCCTGATGGGGGAAGAAAACCTGGTGAATGGTGGTGGGAACACAAACCTGGGGTCATAAAACCTATTGAGCCTGGTACCGGTCGCCCTGGACGCGTAGTAATTTTACCTATTGATGAAGATGATAATGAAGTACCGCCTGATGGGGGAAGAAAACCTGGTGAATGGTGGTGGGAACACAAACCTGGGGTCATAAAACCTATTGAGCCTGGTACCGGTCGTCCTGGACACGTAGAAATTTTACCTATTGATGATGAAGGTGGTAGCGGTGGCGGCGGTGGCGGTCGCGAAAGACCTGAACGTCCTGAGCGTCCTGAGCGTCCTGGTTGGGTTGGTATTAATCCAATACCCGGTAATCCTGGTAGTGGTGGAGATGAGATTATTATTACTCTTCCTATTGACGATAACACAACACATCCAATTGAGGATGAGCCTATAGGTGAAGGAGAAGGTGATCAAGAGCTTCCTGTTGAGGACGACTATCCAGTGATATTACCTTATGATCCTTCCCCCGGAGCAAATGAACCCATTGAAAAACCTGTTCCTGGGTGCCACGATGCGAACAACCAACCAATTCCTTGCGGAACAGGAGGGGATGAATATACTCAGTATATGAGTGTATCGGTAAATCCAGGCCCAGCATATACTTATCGAGATTTTTTGCCAGAAGAGCAAGGTGGATTATCGAAGGAAGAATGGGCCGCTGTTCAAGCTGGCAAACAAAAATGTGTAGGTTCTGAAGAGGCTTGTGCGGATTCAGAGAGATTATGGCAAGCTGCAAAAAATGAGGCATTAGGCCAATTGCCACATAATTATTGTAAATGGTATCCATCAGATCCCATTTGTGTGCCAGCGAAAACGAAATCAACAGGGGTTAAGCAATGAAACGATGGTTAATTGGATTAATGGTGTGCTGCAGTAGTATGGTAGCTATTGCTGAAGAATACCTATGGGGTAGAGTTTCCAAATCAGGATTGCCAAATAAAGATGATGCGATTTATGCCTATGAAAAATCGGAAGATAGTGACTTGGGAAATTATTTCCAAGATATGAAAAACTTTCTGGCATTAACCCAGCTTAAACAAAATCAAAACGCAGCTGCCTTACGTGCCACACCTCCTCCTTCTGTTGAAACGACCATCTTCTCAGGTGGTAAACTTAGCCTTGCCGAAGGCGCGCAAAAGCCAGATTATGATTCCTTAATGACATTTTTTACTAAGTGGAACCTTTTAACAGGGACTGATCAAGGGGCAATAGCGGCAGCAACGGAGAATAGTGTCGTTGGCCGTCACTATGATTATTATTGTAATACTGAAGAGGCTAACCTTGAGTTATGTGTAAACCCTCAATGGGCAACACCAGTTGATTTAGAGGCGAGCTCTTTATTTGCACAAGATAGCTTTGCGGATAGAGGCATAAAAGACGCAGCAGCAGAATATATTAGAAATTTAACCAATATCAAACCAGTGCCTTTATTACCTGCCAGTGATATGTTTATTACTGATCCAGAAACACAAGAAAAGTTTTTTAGTGATCAAGCAGAAGACATATTATTTTTGCGATTTAAACAACAAACATTACTATCATTAGCACAATTTAGTTTGACTAAATTGTATACCGAACGTCTTCCTTATAATACGACAACAACCGATCCCAATATTCCTGCAGAGTTACAAAATGCCAGCGAACTTGGCACATTAAATAATGATATTAAAAGACGCTATGAGAACCCGGATTGGTATACAAAGATGAATGGGCTACCAGCAGAAGGTATATTACGTGAAATGGCCAATATGATGGCATTACAACTCGCGCTTAACTACAGACAATATGAGCAAGCAAGCCGTATTGAAGCAATGACGGCAGCGCAGATTGCCATTCAAGTGGGCGAGATGGCTCAATAGTAACTAATTAATAAAGAAAAATTGAACGAGGCATAACATGGTCGATGAAAAAAGCCCAGAGAAAATCC